>Ga0105240_10001485_pt1 | contig 39911 bp, 35 predicted proteins | sample KBSC54metaG_FD_80426 | JGI IMG/M metagenome (GOLD analysis project Ga0105240, IMG submission 80426) | Corn rhizosphere microbial communities from Kellogg Biological Station, Michigan, USA - KBS C5-4 metaG | ecosystem: Host-associated > Plants > Roots > Rhizosphere > Soil | place: Michigan, USA... | reverse complement strand
GGCACCATTGGCCTGGTTGATTTCGGCTGCGTGAAGTATCTAAAACCCGAGGTGGTCCGCTGCTACGCCCAATTCTGGTCTCGCGAGTGGACCCATGACGACAAAATTTTTGCCGAGATCATCCGCATTATTTTTGGTCCAAAGGTCTCCCCGACCGAACCGCGCGTGCGTGGGTGCATGAATGGAATCAAAACCTTCTACGATGAGTTTCATCCGCTCGACGCAGGTTCGAAGGTGCTCGAGCTTGGCGACCCCAAATTCATGGACGATTTAGGCCAATTGGCGAAAACTTTGGTGAAACATAAATTCCTCACTCCGGAGTTCTTGTTCCTGTCCCGAACCGAATCAGGCATGTGCACGATGCTGCATACTCTCAAGGCCCGAGTCGCCACGACCCAGGCCGCCCGCGAGTGGATGCCTTGAACACGGACCGGCACCAGGCCGAGTGGCCGCGCGGAGCATTTCCTAGCGCGAAACCGCGCGCCAAGAGATTCCCCTCGGGTGCATCGAAGAGGTAGTGTCGGCTGATGCACGGACCCCGGATCCGTAATCGCTCGGGTTGCTGGTCCCACTCCCAATCTGCATATTAAATACGCGAGCGGGGGCACCGGTTGGGCAGAGCTCTCCTGCGCCTCGAATCACCGGTGCCCCGCTTGCTCCATTTTGCGGTGGACTGTGAGGAGACAGTCCACCGCTTTGTGAGACCAGAACGCCTGAGTGGTGTGGTCGCGTGCGTTCGGGCTGGGCCAGAAATCTGGCACGATCGGCTTTCGGCTTGACCTCACTCCCGACCTCCGTTCATCGTCTGACGCGAAAACGCGTTGCCACGCATGAGATCCCTGCTTATCCCCCTGCCCCGGCTCCGTCCCCTGCTGGCGAATTTATTTCCATATCCCCCTGCGAGTGCGCACGACGACACCGCGGCTGCCCGCCAGCACATTGCTTTCCCGGACCAGCGTCTCCAGGTCGCCCGGCTGGCGGTGAACTGCTTACTGGCGGCGCGTACGCGATCAGAGTTGCTCTCCTCCGGCCAACTGCGCCCGATGCCGCCCAACTCCGGGGCAGCCGCGGAGGCGCTCGATATGCGCAGCGCGCTTAAGCTGAGCGATGGTTTGGAGAAGATGTTGAACGGTTGGTCCGATTCCAGCGACTCGCGGAAAAAGAGAATCTACAAGTTATGGAGCGCCGCATTGTGAATTGCTCGCCGAGGGTGCTGGCGTTGGTGGTCGCTCTATTGGCGGATCAGTGCCCGGCCAGTTCGGCCCCGAGCGCTTCTCCGATCGTCTCAAGTGACCTCGTACGATGGCAAAAGCCTGCGCCCGCGCGTTTCGCGGTCCAAACCTTGCCTGGTCACCCGGACTTTGTATTTTCCATGTACGGCGCGCCCGCCGAACTCGAACCGTTGCAGCAGCTCGTTGAGGCCATGCGCACGTATCGGCTCGGGAATGGTTTTGATCCGGGGCCCCCTCCCCAGCCAAATCTGAAGCCTGTTTTCGACTATCTCGCGGGAGTGGGCTGGCCGGTGATGTGTTATCCGGGCTGCGCGGATATGCAGATCAAGGGCGGCCGTTGCGTTCTCGGCCCCGAACACGAGGCGGCGCTCGCGAGCATGGATCGCGCGGGCCGGTTCACCGCCGTGCAACTGGGTGAATGGGGCTATTATTTCCACAACCTTTCTCACCAGGAACCCTGGTGGCACGACGTGTACGGTCTGGATTTTGAAAAATTCAAGCACCTGATGAAGCCGGCCGGACTCGCCGGCTACGACCACCGTCCAGCCAATCGGCGTGATTGTTACGAGGTGCTCAAAGATTACTTCACCAGCCGCAGCCACGACCTGCTGGGACGTGTCATCAGCGTCACTGGCCATTCGCATTACGAGGCCTATGCCGCCGAGTGGGGAGCACGCTGCATCGGTTTGGAGGTAGGTGAGAACATTGCTTTCACGCAGTCAAAATTCGCTTTTGCCCGAGGCGCTTCGCGGCAATGGCAACGGCCCTGGTCCGTGCAGGTCAGCCCTTGGTTCTCCGGGGCATGCACGACCAGCGGGCCGTTGCGCCAGGAAGGCGGTGGGGCGCGCGGATTGGATGCCGGCCATTCTCTAAGCCTCTACGAACGGATGTGGCTGCATGGGTGGTTTGCGGGAGCGGCGATGGTAACTCCTGAGAATAGCATTGCCATTTTCTTCGAAAAGGCTGCGGCACCCTGGACGTTGACCCCACACGGGAAGAAAGCGGTGGAGGTGTTTGAGATCGCACGCACCCACGACCGTGGTGTGCCGTTCACCCCGGTGGCCATCGTGCTGGACCATCTCGCGGGTTACAACGCCTACATGGATAAGCCCTGGGGAATTCTCGAGCCCACCGAGGGCGACCGCCAGGTCCGCGACCTTTTTGATCACCAACTTTTCCCCGGCAGCGACCACATCCACTCCGCGCCGGACCCCAAGAATCCCGAGTCCAGCTACTTACGACCCACACCGTATGGAGAGATCTTTGACGTTCAACTGAGCAACGCATCGTTGGAAGTGCTTGCCAGCTACCCGGTGCTGGTCCTGGCTGGAGACATCGAATTCACAGACGAACTCGTCGACAAACTCGAAGGCGCGCTGCGGCGCGGCACCCAGGTGCTGCTGGGGAAGAATCATCAGTCGGCACTGGGCCCACGTTTCGCGCGCCTGAAGAAGTATCCGGGCGCAGAGGTGCTGGAAGGCTGGAACAACCCGACCACCGGCCGGCCCGCGGCCATCTCCGACACGAGACTCCAGAGGTTGTGCCGGCAAACCCTGCCCGTGGAGGTTTCAGGTGAACCGATTCAATACCAGGTGAACCGCACAACCAACGGATGGGTGGTTGAACTCGTCAACAATGCGGGCGTCACTAAAAAGCCAGCCGAGGCGGCTCTACTGGATCCCACCGCCGTTGCTCAGGTCGTGTTGCGGCCCAGGATTCGCGTGGACGAAGCCCGTGAGTGGCGGTCGAAGGTTTCCTACCCCCAGCCCCGTGAGATTCGGCAAGAGGTGGGTCCGGGTCAGAGCGTTTTCGTTGAGTTCATCCAGAGGCGCTAACCCAGGGAGTGAACCACTCCGGCGAAGGTGGAGCGCCGGGGGCTCGAGGTCGCAAGGCTAACGCGCCGCTCGGCGCAGGGGCTCGAGGTCGGGGTCCTCGAGGGCAGCCATCTTCATCTCCGTTGCGTCCCCCAGCTTAAAAGCTTTTTCCAACCACGTCCTCGCCAGGTCTAAATGCCCCAGTTGGCACTCATAGCAGGCCAGGTTGTAACGCATCGTCGCGCAAATAGGAAACTTGTCGACGACCCGAAGGAGGTTATCCCGCGCTTCCGCCGTTCGTTTCAGTTCATGGAGGGTGTAGGACCGATGGACCCAGCCGAGGGGGTCCTCGGGATAGAGGTGAATGAGGCGAGCCGCAATTTCCATCGCTTCCTCCCAGTTTTTGGCCGCGGCAAACACACCCCACCGGAGCCTCAAAACGGCGGGATGCGCTTGAAGTTCCGGCGCGATGTTTTCGAGTTCCAGGTTCGCCTCCACGTGATTGCCCAACTCGAGCCAGCCTTGGGCGGCCTGGAGGTAGAACGTGTCGGGCGGTTGCGGGTCGGACATCATACCGGGCCTCGCCGCCTTTGCCGAATGATACCAGCCATCTTCTCAGCCATGTTTGCTTCTCCTTCCACAATTTGCGCTGCTCTTCCGGCGAGGGCAAGCCTGAGCCCGTTGAATTCTATTGAATTGAAGTGAATTGCTGAATTCCGCAGCCTCGAGGGACAACCGGGACTGGCGAACCGGGGGTGGCCCGGAATGTTGCGTGCCCGGCGAGTCCTGATCCCGGGAGTGGGCGAGCAAGAAGTGCTGGAAGGTATCATCCTTTCTGGTTATCAAGTCGCTTACATGAGAGCCGTACGATTGATCGAGCCACTGCGCCCGCTGGAGTTGCAGGAGATCGATATGCCCACGGTCGGAGCAGAGGATGTCCTGGTCCGGGTGAAAGCCGCCGGGATTTGCCACTCGGACGCGCACTATCGGGCCGGCCGGTCCGAGGTCCGCCCGCGACCAATGACCTTAGGGCACGAGGTGGCAGGCGTGGTTGAGAGGGTAGGCAGCGACGTGGCGCAATTTCAGCCGGGCGACCGTGTCTGTCTGCATTACCTGGCCACTTGTGGTGTCTGCGAGTACTGCCAGAAGGGAAATGAGCAGTTTTGCGTTTCCGGGAAGATGATGGGAAAATTCCGTGATGGCGGATATGCGGAGTTCGTCGTGATGCCTGCGCGCAGCGTGTTCCGGTTACCCAAAGAGATTCCGTTCGAGCAAGGAGCGATCCTCATGTGTTCGTCGGCCACGTCCCTGCATGCGCTGAATAAAGCCCGCCTTCGGCCCGGAGAGTCCGTGGCGATCTTTGGCGTCGGAGGACTCGGGTTATCGGCGATTCAGCTCGCGAAGGTTTTCGGAGCGGGCGATCTGTTTGCGGTCGACATCAAGCAGGAGAAACTCGCCCGAGCGGAACAGTTCGGCGCCATTCCAATTGACGCCGGAATCTCTGACCCGGTGCAGGAAATTTTGCGCCTGACGAGGGGGCGGAGAGTAGATGTTGCCCTCGAGTTAATCGGGTTGCCGATCACCATGCGCCAAGCCGTACGGTGTTTGGCCATCCGAGGACGCGCAGCCCTGGTGGGGATCACCGACCAGACCTTTGAGATTTTGCCCTATATGGAAGTCCTGAATAAGGAGGCGGAGATCATCGGTGTTTCCGATCACCTGGCGCAGGAGTTGCCGCAACTAATTGAGTGGGCCCGCCGGGGTGCGTTGGATTTGTCCGACGCCATCACCCGCAGCGTCCCGCTCGACGCCGGGGCCGTGAACGGGGCCCTGGATGAGCTGGAACGATTCGAGGTCGACGGGCGAATCGTGATCAACCCTTAAGAGCGCACAAACATATCGTTGCCGGGAACCAAACATCGGCACGCCGAGCGCCCCGGCCAACCGCTTGGGCCGGCCCCGGCTTAGCCCCTTTGAAAGCGGATTGACGGCTTTGACGGCGCCCCTCAACCTGACGGCATGACCACGATTTGGCACTTGTTGACACCCAGCCGCCGATCTCCCCAGGGCGCCCCTAAATCAAGGCCGCGGCGGCATCACTCAAAGGGAAGCTTTCTGTGTGATGGCGTCCTCCTGGCTCTGCTGTTGCCATCGATCACGGTCGCTGCGGCCGCGCTCGGGTCTCCTCCGGGTAAGAAACTCATCGAGTACGGCTGGGACGTGCCCACGCCGGCCGAGATGAACGCGCAACTGGCGACCATGGAGGAACGGCCGTTCGATGGGCTCATCTTCCGGCTGGGCGGTGGCCATAATGCGTTCGTGACCAAAGCTCTCGAGGAGGAAAAGTTCGCCGAAGATTTGCGCATACTCCCGACGCTTGGATTCAAGCGCTTTCTGAACAATTTTGTACTGATCTGGGGTTCGCCGGCGGCCGATTTCGACTGGTTCGACGATGGCCAATGGAACGCGATCGAGGCGAACGCCAAGCTCCTCGTGCGCGTCGCAAAAACCGGGCACATTCGCGGCATCTGCTTCGACCCGGAGCCGTACGATTTCAAGCTGTGGGAATATGCCCGGCAGCCCAGGACCAATCTCCATTCCTTTGCCGAGTACCAACTCAAAGTGAAGCAGCGGGGCGCGCAGCTCATGCGTGCCTTCGAGGATCAACTGCCCGGCGCAACCATTCTGTCCTTCTTTCATGTCGGCCTCTTCGAACGCTGGGCGGACTTGGACCCGGCGGAGAGGGCGCGACGCCTGGAACGCGACGGCTGGGGCCTGATGCCAGACTTCTTCGTCGGTATGCTGGAGAGCGCCAGTCCGGGAGCCAGGTTTATCGACGGGAACGAGAACGCTTATTACTACACCTCTCGCGAGCAGTATTTTCGCGCCTATCACGCCATTCGGCAACGGGCACTCTCACTAGTCCCTCCGGAACTCCAGGAGAAATACAGCCGCCAGGTCCAGGTCGGCCAAGCCCTTTACGTGGACCAGAATTTTGCCCTCCGGCAACCCAACACGGAGAGGTACGTGAGCTTCAAAATGACCCCGGAAGAACGTGCTCAATGGTTCGAGCACAACACTTACTGGGCGCTCTACACCACGGATGAATACGTGTGGTGCTACAGCGAACGCATGAACTGGTGGAAGAACCAGACGCCGCCCGGGCTTGAAGCGGCAATCGTCAGCGCCCGACAAAAGTTCGCGGCGGGCAAGCCGCTCGGTTTTGATATCGAGCCACTCGTCGAGGCGGCAAAGAAGCGGTAAGCAGGTCCCGCTAATGCGCCCGAGCCTTTCACGAGCCCCCCGCCCCATGAACACATCCCGCGACTCACGCCCGTAGCATTGCGCTCGGTGCAAAACGTTTCGACAAGGGTTTTGCTGAGCTCCATCATGACAGCCATGAAGTCCTCCATGAGATTCCTGCTTCTGAGCCTGATACTTCTCCTGGAACTGGGCCTTGGTCCGGAAGCCACTGCCGCTCCTGCCCAGCCCAATGCGCCGACGGTACTTCCCGGCCGAGGTCTGGCGGAGCACGATTTCTTCTACGCCGGCGAAGCTAAGGAAGAGCGAATGTTTATTGTGCGGAACGGCGCGGTGGTGTGGTCGTACACTCACCCCGGTCGGGGAGAAATCAGCGATGCGCTCTGGTTGCCGAATGGCCATATTCTATTTGCGCATCAATACGGAATTACCGAGGTTAGCCTGGAAAAACAGGTGGTCTGGAATTTCGACGCACCGGCAAACACCGAAATCCACACCGCTCAACCGTTTGGGACGAACAGTGTGTGCTTTATCCAAAACGGAGATCCAGCCAGGTTCGTCGTCATGAATAAATCGTCCGGGACGCTCGATCATCAGTTTGTCTTGCCCGTGAAAGATCCAAAAAGCGTTCACGGCCAATTTCGCCACGTCCGGCTGACGGATTCGGGAACCATCCTCGTCGCGCACATGGACCTGGGTAGGATCGTCGAATACGATCTTGAAGGAAAGGCCGTATGGTCAAAGGAAATGCCTGGTGTCTGGTCGGCCACACCACTCGACGGCGGGAGGATTCTCGCCGTGAGTAACCGCGGCTTGGTCCGCGAGTTGAACCGTCAAGGGGAAACGCTATGGGAATGGACCCCGGCCGATGCGGCGGCGTACGGGATCTCGAATTTGCAGCTGGCGGTGCGGTTGCCCAACGGCAATACGGTCATCAACAATTGGTTTAATCAATGGTCCGGGAGGGTCGACCCAACCAACCAGCCCGTCCAGGCCATTGAGGTGACACCCGAAAAGCAGGTGGTCTGGGCGTTGCGTTCGTGGACTCCTCCGGCGGATCTCGGGCCCGCCACGACGATTCAAATTTTACCGAAGCCATGAATCGAAGGCAGTTCCTCAAACAGGCGAGCACGGCCCTGGCCAGCGCAAGCACGGGGGCGGCTGTGCTAAGCTCGACACTATCCTGTCGAGGTGCTGAGAGCGGAGCGGCACCGCCACGAAAGCTGACCATTCTGTATGATCCGGACGACGCGATCGCCCATTCCCCTCAAGTGCAGTGGGCCGTGGGACAACTCAAAGCGTCACTAGACCGGCGCCGTGTCCCGGTGCAAGTTGTCAACGACCTCCCGAACGTGCACAAGTCCGCAATCTGCATCCTGGCTGCGGGGAAGGACCAACGACTCGCGCGAGAGGTTTTGGCTCATTCGCATCTCAGGCTACCCAGTCTGGCTGAGAGCCTGGCGTTGGCGTCTGGAAAGGCAGGTGGGCGGAAGGTGTCGCTCGCTTGTGGCTCGGACGCTCGCGGCCTGACGTATGCCCTTTTGGAGTTGGCCGACCAAGTTAACTATGCGAGCGAACCGCTGCACGGAATGGCGTCGTTGGAGCCAGTGGTCGAGCGACCTGCCAACTGCGTGCGCAGCAACATGCGGCTGTTCGCCAGCGATGTTGAGGACAAGGCTTGGTTTTATGACCGTGAATTTTGGGAGCGGTATCTCACTCTGCTAGCCACTGAGCGGTTCAATCGGTTCAACCTGGCCCTGGGTCTGGGCTATGACTTTCCCAGCGGGATCAGGGACGCCTATTTCCATTTTGCGTATCCCTTTCTGGTGAAGGTTGCCGGCTATGAGGTGCGGGTGACATCCTTCTCTGAACCGGAACGAGAGCGGAACCTGGAGATGCTTCATTTCATCAGTGAGGAGACTGCCGCTCGAGGACTGGATTTTCAATTGGGGTTGTGGACACACGCGTATCGTTGGATTGATAGCCCCAATGCCAACCACGTCATCGAAGGCCTGACTCCTAACAATCACGCCGCCTACTGCCGAGACGCGTTGGCCGCGCTGCTAACTTCCTGCCCCGCAATCAGTGGCGTCACCTTCCGGGTGCACGGCGAGAGCGGGGTCGCTGAAGGAAGTTACGAGTTTTGGAAGACCGTATTTCAAGGCCTTAACCGCTGCGGCCGCCGCGTGGGGCTGGACATGCACGCGAACGGCATTGATGCGGAGATGATCGACGTCGCTTTGTCCACTGGCTTGCCGGTGACGATCTCGCCGAAGTTTTGGGCCGAGCACATGGGATTGCCGTATCACCAGGCTGGAATCCGGCCCACAGAAATGCCCCCACCCGGGCGCAAAGACCAGGGGTTCTTCTCAAAGAGCAGCGGGTCGCGCAGCTTTTTGCGCTACGGTTATGGCGACCTGTTGACCGAGGACCGTCGGTACCAGGTGCTCCACCGCATTTGGCCCGGCACTCAACGGCTGTTGCTCTGGGGAGATCCTGCCTTCGCCAGGGGCTACGCGAGGGCCGCGAGTTTCTGCGGCAGCGTGGGGATGGAAGTCTTCGAACCGCTTTCTTTCAAGGGCCGTAAAGGATCGGGATTCCCTGGAGGCCGAGATGCGTATGCCGATACTTCCCTGAAGCCGGCGGAAGGTGATTTTCAGAAGTATTCATACGGGCACCGTTTATGGGGGCGGTTGCTCTACAACCCCAATGCGCAACCGGAGACTTGGCGACGCCTTCTCAAAGGCCAATACGGACGCGCGGCTGACTCGGTTGAAGCAGCATTGAGCAATGCCAGTCGCATACTCCCGTTGATCACCACCGCCCATACACCCTCCGCGGCAAACAACAATTACTGGCCGGAGATGTACACCAACATGTCGATCGGGGATGCCAACGGGAAACATCCTTACGGTGATACTCCAAGCCCGAAAAGGTTTGGCACGGTTAGCCCCCTCGACCCACAACTCTTTTCGCGACCGGACGACTTTGCTGACGACCTGCTCCACAATACAGCCACGGGCCGCTACTCCCCCCTGGATGTGGCCGACTGGCTGCTCTCTTTGGCCCACGCTGCGGAAGCGAGCATGCAGGCCGCTCAGCGAGAACACGACCGGGATGCAGCCTTCGTCCGTGTGGCTGCGGATGTGGCCATTCAAGTAAACATCGGTCGCTTCTTCGCCCATAAATTCCGCGCTGCGGTTTATTATGCTCTGCAACAACGAACGGGATATGAGCCCTTGCTGGCGCGAGCATTAGCAGCCTATTGGGCCGCTCGCCAGGCCTGGGGGCAGATTCCAGTCCAGGTCGGAGACGTTTACGTTCCGGACATCACCTTCGGGCCGGATAGCCAACTGCGTGGCCACTGGCGGGATCGTCTGCCTGCAATCGATGAGGATATCAGGCTGATGCAAGAAATTTCCCCTGGACCTCCTCCCGGGCTCCCGACAGCACCCCTGACGAAGGAGGCGTTGGATCAAATACTGCGTGGCCTGTCCGCCAAAGCGGGGGCACTGGACGTGCCAGCTAAACATGAACCCGTCCCACAATTCCGTCGCGGCCAGGCGGTCTCGATAAAGCTTAGTATCGCAGGCAACCTCACCGCACGGCGCGTTATTTCTGTCCGAATGTTGTACCGCCATATCACCCAAGCTGAGCGGTTCATGGACAGTGCGATGGAACACCGTGGAGGGAGTTTCCGTGCGCTGATCCCCGCGTCGTACACCGATTCGCCTTACCCCATCCAGTATTACTTTGAGATCACAGGCCGCGAAGGGCAGGTCCGGCCTTACCCCGGCTTAGGACCGGATCTCGATCAGCAGCCATATTATGTAATACGGCAAAGTTGAGACTTGCACGCGACGAGGGTAGCTACACCTCCGCAGCTGGCCGAGCATAAGGGCCGCAGGCCGAGAGCACGGATCAGGGTTTCGCAGCGGAATCAAAGCCGAGGTCCTCACCGTCATGAATGGCGACGCCGATCTGCTCGAGACTTCCGTGGCGGCCGTTGTACCAAAGCAGCCACTTCCGCCCCTCGAAAATCGCGAACGGCTTATAGCAGGCATCGTGATCCCATTTGTCGTGGCCGGGACGAATGATGGGGTTGGCAGGATGACGCTTCCAATTGGTAATCCCGTCCTTTGACCGCGCCAAACCAATCTGGGCGTGGTCCACATCGCGGAACCCGATGTAAAACATATTGAACCAGGCGCCGCGCTTTTCCACTTGGACCGCGGTGACTTTATGCCTCTCCCACGGATGGGTGGAGTCGGGCCGGAAAATGGGGTTACGCGCGTCCTTGGTCCAACGGAGGCCGTCCGGGCTGGTGGCATAGCCGATGGCGTCCGGCTCATATTGGTCGCCTCCGGAATACCACATGCGGAAGAGCCCGGCTTCCTCATCCCAAATCACATGCGGACACATGAGAGCGACTTTTTCCCATGGCGCCTCCGGCCGGAGGACCGGCTGGTCGCTTTCGCGTTTCCAGCTCAGGCCATCGGGGCTGGTCGCATAGCCAATCGCAGAGTGCTTCTCGGATTGGCCGGTGTACCACATATGGTACAGGCCTCCGTGCCTGATGACCACGGGGCGGTTGATATCGTCCTCCCAACCGCTTCGCTTGTTCGGTCCGAGCACGACCTGCGGTGGGCTGCTCCAGTGCAAGCCGTCGGTGCTCTGGACGAGCGCAACGCTTTGCTTGGGCCGCCACGAGACCCACATGCGATAACCCTCGGCCTCCTTGAGAACGGCAACGTCAAAACACGTCCCGTATTGACCTCCCAAAACGGGGTTGTCGCGATATTTTATCCAACCGCCCGCGGTCTCGAGGAGGCCGGCGGTAAAGGTCGAAGTGCCGGCCGTGGAAACAGGCTGCTCTGGGGTCTTTGGTGCCGCTGAGATCGCGAGCGGATAAGCCAACGCGAGCAGGACGGCGATTCTGGCGTGGATTGGATGATTCATAGGTAATGGCCCGGTCTGGCAAAGGTTAGGTGAAATTTCCTCGGGTGGTCGAGTCCAGATGATCACTTGCTGGTATGGGAGTGATACGCTATTTTTCGCGGATTATGGACGAAAACGCGCCCCCTTCATTCAACCCGCCGCCGCTGCCTCCACCGCCGGTGGCTCCGCCGCCTGTGATTGGACCGGCCCCCAGGCCGCCCCGTCGGAGTCGCGGGTGGATGATTTTTGCCTTGCTCCTCCTGGTGCTCCTGGGGATTAGCGTCCTATTCAACCTCGGCAGCTTATTCAGCAACACATTCCACAGCCACACGGGAAAGAGCTACGCCCGAGTGGTGGGCCCAAGGTTGGACGAAGTCCTCAAAGAGGACAACGATGCCACGGATAAGATCGCGGTCATTGGCGTGAGCGGGATCATCTCCGACGGCGCGGTCGATCAGGGCGGGTTCAACATGGTCGAAGTTATTCGCGCTGCATTAAAGCACGCTGAGCAGGACGATCGCGTTAAGGCGGTTATACTGAAAGTGGATTCCCCCGGGGGTGAAGTTATGGCCGCCGACCAGATCCATCACGAAATCGTGGAGTTTCAGAACCGGTCGAAGAAGCCGGTCGTAGCGTCGATGGGGAGCCTGGCGGCTTCCGGCGGGTATTACATTTCCGCGCCGTGCCGATGGATTATGGCCAGCGATTTAACGATTACCGGGAGTATCGGGGTGATCATGAGCTCCTATAACTATCGGCACCTGATGGACAAGGTCGGAGTGATTCCGGAGACGTACAAGAGCGGCAAGTTTAAGGATATGTTAAGCGGCTCGCGCGAGCCCGACCAGATCACACCGGAGGAACGAGCCATGATTCAGGGGCTCATCGATGAGACTTTTTCCAAATTTAAGACAGTCGTTCAGGAAGGCCGGGAACAGGCCAGCCAAAAGAACAAGCAAACCAAGGATCACGGACGTCCGCTAACGCCGGATTGGCAGGACTACGCCGACGGCCGTGTGCTCTCGGGCACCGAGGCCTTCAAGCTTGGATTTGTTGACGAACTAGGCAGTTTCGAGGATGCCATAACGCGCACCAAGCAAATTGCGGGAATCTCCAATGCCAATGTGGTCGAGTACCAGCAACGGTATGATCTGTCGGATTTATTGCGCTTGTTTGGCAAGAGCGATGCCAAATCGATCAAGGTGGATTTGGGGATGGAGTTCCCGAAGATTCAGGCTGGGCACCTGTATTTCCTTTCGCCAACCGTGCTTCATTAGCCTGGGACTTTAGCAGCCCGAGCCGGCCCGTGCGGCTTAGGCCGAGCGAGACGAGTGCCCAGACTGTGACTTTCCGGCACACTTATTGAGGGGAGCGAAGAGGCTGGACGGGGGTTCAGAGCCTGAAACGCATCACGAAGGGGTTGGCACACCCTTCGCTCATTGAACGCCAGGCCCGGGTTGATGTCTCAAGTTTCAGAGACTATTTGATTTTTTAGGGAAGCGGAGGGCCAGGCGGTCAAAAGTTCTCGGATGAGGCAGCGTTAAACTGAACTAAGCATTTGAACCCCAGGAGTATTCTGCGGGCCGCAGGTGGGCAAGAATCCCCATACACCCCGGCGTTGAATTCTGTTAAGCCCTTGGTGAAGCCAGACGGATGCTCACCGCCCTGTTTAATTTGGTTGCCAACAAGCACTCAAAGGCTAATTTTTTAATTCGTTTATGGTAGCCCACAGCAAACAGCATAAACCGGCCAAACCGAAGGCGAAACACCGGGTCAGCAAGCGACGCACCGTCTCCCGGGCCGCGGAGCCTGCGGAAGAACTGCCGGTAGTCCGTCCGCCGCCCAAAGATGAGGAACCGCCGCAGGAAGACGAAGAGCCCAAGCCGGAGGATCTGGCGAAGGAAGAAGAGGAGTTGAAGGCCGCGGAACCCGGGGAAGCGACACCGCTGGTGCCTGAAGTGGAGACGGAGGCGGCAGCCGAGCATCGCAGTCGCGACCGTGGGTCCTACGACGGGGACACTGCGATTAAACTTTACTTGCGGGAAATTGGGCAGGTGAAGTTACTCACGCCGCAGGAAGAGATCGAACTGGCCGCTCGCATCAAGAAAGGCGACAAGCGGGCCCGCGAACAGATGATCAAGGCCAATCTCCGATTGGTGGTGAAGATCGCCCGTGATTATGAGGGGATTGGGCTTCCGCTGCTGGATCTTATCAGCGAGGGGAACATCGGGCTGATGAAGGCGGTGGAGCGTTTTGATCCGGCCAAAGGGGGGAAGCTGTCGACCTACGGCTCCTGGTGGATCAAGCAGAGCATCAAGCGCGCGCTGGCCAATCAGTCCAAGACCATTCGGCTGCCCGTGCACCTGGTGGATAAGATTTCAAAAATGCGCCGTACCTCCATGCGGCTCCAGGAGGAATTGGGGCGGGAGCCGACCGACGAAGAACTGGGTGAAGAGCTTGGTATTACGGCCTCACGCGTGGCGCAGATGCGGATGGCGGCGATACGCCCCGCTTCCCTGGACGCGCCGATCGGTGACGAGGACTCGAATAATTTCGCCGAGGTCGTTCAGGACGAAAGTGCCGACACCCCGTACGAACAGCTCGAAGAGAAGACCGTTACGCGGATGTTGCAGGAGATGGTCAAAACCCTCGACCCACGGGAAGCCACGATTCTGCGGGCTCGGTTTGGTCTTGATGGGGGTCCGCAAAAGACGCTGGAAGAGGTCGGTCAAAAGTTCGGAGTGACGCGTGAGCGGGTGCGGCAGATACAGAACATCGCGCTCAAGAAGCTCCGCAAGATGATCGAGAAGATGGAGACGACCAAGACCTGAGCCGCGGCCCGGGTTTAGATTTCGCGGGATCGGCTCGCCGCTGGAAACCCGAAGAGTTCGAGCCAGAAAAGCCCACGAGGGAGGGCCTCGTCGTCAATTCTTCCCGCATTCCGCGGGTTTGGCGTATTCGTGAGGTTGACCTCACGCGCAAATGTCCGTAACGTCACCGCCAGGTTCCAGAGAACTTGGAACGGACACGCCACATGATAAAGCCGCAAGCGACGCTCTCGGATATTGAACGGGCCATCCGGAACATTCCTGATTTTCCGAAGCCGGGAATTCAGTTCAAGGACATCACGCCGGTGCTTGCGGACCCGGCGCTATTTGCAGCCACGATCGACCTGTTGACCGAGAAATTCGCGCCGGGGATGGTGGACGCCGTGGTGGGCGTGGATGCGCGCGGATTTATCTTCGCCGCTGCCGCGGCAATCAAGCTCCAGGCTGGGTTTGTACCCGTCCGCAAGAAGGGCAAGCTCCCCTATCAAACCCACGAAGAGGAATACGCTTTGGAATACGGCACCGCCACGGTCGCGATGCACGTGGATGCGCTAAAACCGGGCAGCCGGGTCCTTTTGATCGACGACCTGCTAGCCACCGGGGGAACGGCCGCCGCGGCCGCAGCGCTCGTGGAAAAACTCGGGGCCCGGATTCTCGAGATCGCCTTTCTCATCGAGCTCGGTTTTTTGAACGGACGCGACAAGCTGAAGCCGTATGCGATCCGGTCGCTGATAGTCTACTGAGTTCTACGCGTTGGCCTGATGCATTGGCTGCAATCGTTGGATACTGAGCTTTTCCGGCTCATTAACCTTAATCTCATCAATCCCGTTTTTGACGTGGTGATGCCATTTGTCAGCGGGAACGCGTTCTTCCGCCCTGCCCTGGTGGCGGCTGCGATCGCGCTGATCTGGAAAACCCGAGGGCGGGGGATGGTATTTGTCGGGATGCTGATTGCGGTGTTGGCGCTGGGGGATGGCCTGGTGACCAACATGCTCAAACACGCAATCGGGCGCGAACGCCCGTTCCTGGTCATGCCCGACGTGCATTGCCTCGCCGGGAAGACCAACTCCGGCAGCATGCCCTCTGGTCATGCCGCTAATTGGTTCGCAGCCACGATGGTGGCCTATGTTTACTTTCGCCGGAGCATCCGGTTTATGCTCCCCGCGGCCTTTCTGGTGGGTTTTTCCCGGATCTACATCGGGGTGCATTATCCCAGTGACGTTCTGGCGGGCGCGGTGCTGGGCGCCGGATACGCCGTCGCTTTCCTCTGGGGCTTCAACGCGGTGTGGGGGTGGGCGGGCCAGAAATGGTTTCCGCTGTGGTGGGAAAAGATGCCTTCGTTGCTGGCACCGCCCGCGAGGAAACCTGAAAATGAAGATTGCGATGAAGAACCGCTGATGCCTTTGCCGGCCACTCGCGGGCAGGCACCGGCTGGATTTCGGCCGCCGCATGCCACGCTCGACGAACACTGGTTGCGGCTGGGCTACATACTGGTTGGGGCACTGCTGGTGCTGAGGTGGATTTACCTGGCGAGCGGTACTATACAACTGGCGGAGGACGAAGCCTATCAATGGGTCTGGTCCAAGCATCTGGCGCTCTCGTATTACAGCAAACCTCCGCTGATCGCCTACACCCAGTTCCTGGGCACGCATCTTTGGGGCGACACGGAGTTCGGGGTGCGCTTTTTCGCACCGCTCTTAGGCGCGGTCCTCAGCTTCCTCATGCTCCGCTTCTTCGCGCGCGAGGTCAATGCGCGCGCCGGTTTTGTGCTGCTCCTGGTCACTACGACCACCCCACTGATCTCCGTCGGCTCCGTTCTGATGACGGTCGATCCGCTCTCGGTGTTTTTCTGGATGCTGGGCCTGATGGCGGGGTGGCGGGCGGTTAAGGAAAAGAGCACGACGGGCGATTGGGCGTGGGTGGGCCTATGGCTCGGCTTGGGCTTTTTGAGCAAGTATACGGAACTTTTTCAGTGGCTTTGCTGGGCCGTATTCTTCGTTCTTTGGCCGCCGGCGCGGCGACATTTGAAACGTCCGGGCCCATACGTGGCACTGCTCATTAACCTGGTGTGCGCGCTTCCAGTTATCATCTGGAACGCGCAGCACCAGTGGATCACGGTCGCCCATGTCGCCGACAATGCGTCGGTGGGCAAGGAATGGCACTTCACCCTGAAGTATCTGCTGGACTATGTGGGAAGTGAATTCGGGTTACTCAACCCCGTGTATTTCATCGGCGCGACGGGTGCGGCGATCGCGTTCTGGCGTCGAAGCCGGAAGAACGGTTTGCTGGCGTATTTCTTTAGCATGGGGGCTCCGGTGATCCTCTGCTACGGACTGCAGTCGTTCCGCTCCAGGATTCTGCCGAACTGGATCGCCCCCGCCATCCTGCCCATGTTCTGCCTGATGGTAACGTATTGGGACACGCGGTGGCGCCTTGGGCTCACGAAGGTGAGAGCGTGGCTCGTGACGGGGATGGTCTTCGGCGGCACCGCTGTCATCCTCTTCCACAATACGAATCTCATTGAGAAGATCACCGGGCGCTATCTGCCCGTGAATTTGGACCCCCTGCACCGTGTGCGCGACTGGGACACGACCGCGCGGGCTGTGGAGGCCGCCAGGCAAACGCTGCTCGCGGAAGGCAAGCCGACCTTCATTATCGCCAATCATTACGGAATGACGGGTCAGATCTCATTTTACCTGCCCGAAGCCCGAACCAACCTTCTCGATCACCCGTTGGTCTTTTGCCGGGTGGGCGAGACGCCGGAAAACCAGTTCTATTTTTGGCCGGGTTATGGCACGCGCAAAGGTGACAATGCCGTGTTTGTGGTGGAGTTGGCTCGTGTTGATCCCCGGCCGGAGGACCCGCCAAGCCAGTTGCTGGCGGAATTCGATTCGGTCACGAACATGGGTGTGACCAATGTTCTCTACCACGGCGAGTTCCTGCTGAGACCGCTCCAATTCTTTGCCTGTCGGGGACTGAAATGAACCGGAGCGTGCCTGCGTTGGTGAGCGAAAAAGAGCCGGTCGGGTTGGCCACGACGAGAATCTTCGCGGTCGAGCATTATGATCTGACAGCTACGCTCAGTTCCGGTCAGGCGTTCCGGTGGCGTGCGGTAGCTGGAGGATGGGTGGGCGTGATCGGATCACGTTGGGTGCGGCTCGAAGCGGATCATTGCTCCATCCGAGCGCAAACCGCCGAGCCGGTGCTCAGCTGGGGTTGGCTGACCGATTACCTGCAATGCGAACTGGACCTCGGTCGGCTCATCAAGACATTTCCCGAGGATGAGCCCATGCGCAACGCTGTGGCGGCCTGCCACGGGTTGCGGCTATTGCGCCAGGATCCTTGGGAATGCCTGATCTCGTTCATTCTTTCCTCGACCAAACAGATCGTTCAAATCAGGCAAATCGTTGAGCATCTTTGCGCGGCCTTTGGAGAGCCAATCGTCCAACCACCCGGAGAATTACCCTTTCGGGCGTTTCCCTCCCCTGCCCGGCTGGCCCAAGCGACGGAAGCCGAACTGCGTTCCTGCAAGATGGGTTTCCGGGCGCCGTATGTGCTCGCCGCCGCGCGGGCCGTGACCAGTGGGGATCTCGATCTGGAGCGCCTACGGCATCTGCCGGTGGAAGCCGCGCGCGAGCGACTCATGCTCCTGACTGGTGTGGGCAGGAAGATCGCCGATTGCACCTTGCTCTTCGCTTACGGCTTTCCATCCGCTTTTCCGGTGGATGTGTGGGTGATGAAAGCCTTGCGCCAGCTTTATTTTCCTCGCCGCGCGGTTAGCCTGCGACGGCTCCATCAATTCTCCGCTGAGCACTTTGGACCCCACGCCGGCTATGCTCAGCAGTACCTTTTCCATTATGTTCGCACAAAAATGGTGCTTCATCCCACGCCCAAAAAGTAACCCAACTCCCAGGAGGGAAAATTGACGGGAGAACGCCGGGACCCCAGCGGACCTTCACGACCATGACTACACTTGAAGTTCTTTTCACTCCCGCAGAGTTCGCGGTACTGAGCCAGCGGGATTTGAGCCGCACGACCTGTGTCGTTTTCGATGTCTTGCGCGCGACGAGCACGATGGTGACCGCGCTGGCAAATGGGGCGGTCCGGATCCTTCCGGCAGCCGACATCCCGGAGGCATTGGAGCTTCGCCGCCGGCAGCCGGACGTGCTGCTGGCGGGCGAACGTAACGGAGTGCGCATTTGCTCGGAGCTGACCGGTGGCGTTGATTTCGAGCTGGGTAACTCGCCACGCGAATTTTCACCCGAACGTGTCCGGGACCGGACGGTGGTAATGACGACGACGAACGGCACGCGGGCATTGCGGGCGTGCGCAGGGGCTCAAGCGATAATCGCCTGCTCTTTTTTGAATCTCGGCGCGACGGCGGCTTTTCTGCGCCTTCGAGCTGCGGACGAATTGCTGGTTGTGTGCAGCGGCACACGCGAGGAGGCGGCCTATGAAGATGTGTTGGGTGCGGGGGCGCTCTGCGAGTTGTTGGTCCAACAGCAACCGATCGAGAACATCACCGATTCCGCGCAGATGTCGCGGCAGTTATTTGAGCGGGCGCGAGCCGATTTGCCGGCGGCGCTGGGGGAATCCCGGAATGGGCGACGACTGTTAGCTATCCCTGAATTGTGTGCCGATGTGGCTCTCTGCGCGCGGATCGACCAATTTCGCCTGGTCGCCGAAGCGCGCGCGGACGGAGCGTTGTATCAGCGCCCTGGCTGAAGGGTATTCAGCTGTTTCCGGGCGGCAGCATAATCCGGTTTCAACCGCAAAGCTTCCTGGTAATGAGTGATCGCTTCGCCGTTTTTGCCCTCACGGGCGAAGGCAATACCGAGATTGAATTGGGCTTCGGGGTTTTCGGCGTTTAGACGGATCGCTTCCTGATACTGAGTGATCGCCTCCTCGAGCCGGTTTTGCTCTGTAAAAACATTGCCCAGATTGTTGTGGGCCTGGGGGTCCTTCGGATTGACCCGCAAGGACTCTTGGTATTCGGTGATCGCCTCGTCGAACTTGTGCTGGGCCGCCAAGCCGTTGCCGAGGTTGCTGTGAGCGCTGGCATAATTGGGCCGAAAACGGATGGCGGCGCGAAAATGCTCCAGGGCCTCCTCGAGTTTGCCCTGCATGGCCAACGCGATTCCCAGGTTGTTGTGGGCATCGGCATGGTCCGGCTGCTGCTTGAGGACGAAGCGGTAGTGCTGGATCGCCTCCGGCAAGCGCCCGACTTCGGAGAGCGCATTGCCAAGATTGTTGTGCACCTCAACGTGATTCGGTCGAATACGCAGCGCCGCCTCGTAAAGCGGGATAGCCTCGGCATGTCGTTTGAGCCCGGCCAAAGAATAGCCCAGGTTGTTCAGCGCATCTTCGTATAAGGGGTTAATTGCGAGAGCCTGGCGATAGTCTTCCATGGCTTCGTTGACCTTTCCATGGCCGGCGAGATAGAAGCCGAGATTGTTGTACGCCAGGAAATTTTTGGAGGTGACCTGAGTTGCGCGGCGGAACAAGGTCTCGCTGTTGCGCCAGAACGCGATCTGGCGACCGGTGAGGAAAGCGCAAAGCACTAACACCAGAGCGGCGGCGCCGGCCAAGGCTGATCCGCGCCGGGGCAGTGCCGGAAGGCACTCAGGCACTCCCCAGGCCACCATGAGGAATAAGCCAATCGCGGGCACATAACTGTAGCGGTCGGCCATGGATTGGATGCCCACTTGAACGAACCCGATGACTGGAACCAAAGTTCCCAAAAACCAAAACCAGCCGACGGGCAGATAAGGCCGACGGCGCGCCCACAGCATGACCGCTACGGTCAACGCAGCAATCACGGCCCCCGCCAGGAGAACCTGCCACAGAGGCCACTGACCGGGATGCGGGTAAAGCACCGAGAGGTCCTCCGGCCACAAAGTTTTGCCGAGGTATCGGCAATAAGAAACCAGGGCGTTACTGAGGCGTTGCGCCAACGACAGGCTGGTGGAAACGGCTCCGCCATGCTGCTGGACCAGATAGGTCACCACGCAAGACAGAAGACTCATCGCGAGAAAGGGGACTTTTTCGAGGGTCAACCGCGAGATTTCCTTAAAGGGTGCGCCTTTCGCGGTGAAGCGAAGTCTGTCCAGTGGCCAATAATCCAAGAGCAGCAGCAGGAAGGGTGTGGTTACCAGCATCGGCTTGCTCATCAGTCCGAGAGCAAACCCGGTTAGAGAAAGAAAATAATAAAGCCGGATCGAGCCCTGTGCCGCTACGGCCGGAGCCTGGGGAGTGCTCGGCGGTCCGGAATGCCGGGCGGCCTTCGGCTTAGGTTTGATGGAGGGCGTTGCGTTCGGTGGAGGTTGGGGTCTGGACAATTCCACAAACCGGGTGTAGGCGACCAAGGTCAGAAGCAGGAAGAAAGTGCTTAAGACGTCCTTGCGCTCGGAGATCCAGGCGACCGATTCCACGTGGAGGGGGTGCACGGCGAATAGGGCGGCGACGAAAGCGCTTCCCCAATGCGCGCCGGTCATTCGCCGCAGGAGAAGGAACAATAGGACCGTGTTGGCGATGTGAAAAGCAACGTTGACCAGGTGGTGGGCGGCCGGGTCCTGCCCGAACCACTGGCAGTCGAGCATGTGAGAAAGCCAGGTCAGAGGATGCCAGTTGCTGGCGTGACCGGTGGTGAAAGCCCAGCGCACGTTGTCCCAGGTGAGACCGCTTTGGACGTGGGGATTGGAGGTGACATAATCCGGGTCGTCGTAATTAACGAAGTCGCAGCGCGCCGCGCTCCAGAAAACGGCCAGGGTGAGCAGGGCCAAAGCGGTACTGCTGATCCAGGGCGAACAGAGTCGCCCGGTCCAGTTCCGTTCGAGCGACGAGGCGCTCGGGGTCGGCACACGCAATTCGCGAGTCATCCAGACTGCAGTTGGCAGCCTGAGCAGGTAATCAGAAATACAGGCGGGAGAAAAGGAAGAGAATGCGGGGTAGGCGTGGCGGCCGGCTGGAGAGGAGCCACGGCCACCCCCAGATTTACGCGGGTGCCGAGGGCTTTTCGCTTCCGCGATAGCTGGCGACGACCCAATCGCTGAGCACTTTGTCCGGGGCCTGGACCGCATCGTTATCGAGAACGAATTCCTTTTGACCGGAGTTTTGCGAAATGAGCTTCAGGCCGAATTGGAAATCCTTGAACCGGGTGGCGCAGACGTCCCGCACCGACAGCGATTTGTCAATTGCCTCATCCACGAGTAACTCTGCAGCTGCCGGGGTGAAGGTAATCTTCATGCCGTAATTCTCCTGGAATCGGCGCGCGAACTCATCCACCAGCTGGCGGGCCACAATTTTTTCCTCCTGGTGCGGATCCCCAAGGATTTTTTCGAGTTCGGCAACGGGGTTATTCACAAGGTCGGCGGTGACCACAAAGCGGCGAACGTTCGAGGAGGGCAGCTCGAACTTGATATCGCGGAACACCCGCTCACACACGGTCATGAGTCCCCGGGCGCCGGTCTGCTCCTCGGCGGCGCGTTCGGCAATGCGACGCAAGCCTGCATCGGCGAACAGCACCTCGATGCCGTAGGCCGCAAAATCCTGTTCGTACTGGCGGATGATGCTGCCCTCAGAATTCTTTAGGATGAGAAAAAGGTCTTCCGTATTGAGCGAATGGCAGACGACCCGCACCGGCAATCGCCCAATGAACTCAGGCTCGAAGCCGAATTCGATGAAGTCAGGCGTTTGGGCCAGGCCAAGAACTTCCTCGGTGGTTTCGACGGGGCGTTCACGGGCGGCAAAGCCAATCGAGGCCTCGCGAAGGCGACGGCGGACGATCTTCTCCAGGCCGCCGAACGCGCCGCTGACGATGAACAGGATGTGCTTGGTGTTGATGGTAGCCGGGGACTTTCGTCCGCGATGGCTGAAGTCCATCATCGCCTGGATCTGGCCGGCGATGTCGTTAGCCGATCGCGAGGGCACCTCGGTCTCCTCCATCAGCTTGAGCAAATTGGTCTGCACTCCCCGGCCGCTCACATCACGGCCGGTCAGGTTGTTGGCCGCGGCGATCTTGTCGATCTCATCGATGTAAATAATCCCATACTGCGCGCGGGTGACATCGCCGTCCGCCAGGCGGACCAGGTCGCGGACCATGTCCTCGACGTCGCCGCCCACATAGCCGGTCTCCGAAAACTTGGTCGCATCCGCCTTGACGAAGGGCACCCCGATCAAATCCGCCGCGTTGCGGATAAGGAAGGTTTTGCCGACGCCCGTGGGTCCGATCAAAATGATGTTTTGCTTGGCATAGTTGGGGGATTCCTTCCCGTCGAGTGCCAGCCGAACGTGATGGTAATGATCGCAGAGGGCGACGCTTAACACCTTTTTCGCGTCGTCCTGTTTGATGACGAAGCGATCCAGATACGCTTTAATTTCGCGGGGCTTAAACTTGAATTCGAAGGCCCCTTCGCGGGCCTTGGCCTCGTCGGCACCATCGGCCGGAGCGGCACTATCAGCGGGCGCCGGGGCCGCCGCGCGGCCGGCCTGAAACTGTTGTCGGACGAAATCCGCCAACTGGCGCTGCAGTTCGTCCGGCGACGGTGGCCCGGCGAACACCGTTTGGATGTCGTGTCTCTGAATCACTCTTGCCACTATACCGCGCTTTTGCCATAAGACCAAGCAGTGGCAGACCAATTTCAGCCCCGAAACCGGGAACGGTTTGAATCGGCAGTGCGCCGTTTCGATGAAGAGAATGGCCGGGATCCGAACGTGGAATCGTCGGCCGGCGTTGCCTACCCACGGGAGATCCTGTACGCCAAGCGGCTGACCGACTGGCTGGTGCGGTTATGTCCGACGGCCTCGGAGGAGCTCCGCCTCGCGGCCCGAAGCCAGCACCTGTGCCGGTGGACGGTTCCCAGGAGCTCCTATCCCATGACGCGAGCCGGCTATCTGCGCTGGCGCGAGGACCTCAAGCAGCTCCACGCAAAGAAAGCCGCAGAGATCCTCCAGGAGGTTGGTTATGGCGAGGAGACGATCGCTCGCGTCCGGGCGCTCAACCTCAAGCAAGACTTGGCTCGAGACCGCGAAACGCAGACCCTGGAAGATGCCTTGTGCCTGGTTTTTTTGGAGTACCAGCTTGCCGACCTGGTACGGAAATCCAGTGAGGAGAAAGTGATCAATGCACTCCAAAAGGCCTGGAAGAAGATGACCCCTGCCGGCCAGAGTTTCGCGCTCGGGATTTCCTACGGACCGCGAGAGAGAGCGTTGCTGGAACGAGGGCTCCCGTGCGCGGCGTAGGCTGCCGCGCTATCCGGGCGGCCCCGCGGCGTAGCTGTCGGGACCGAAAGCGACGAAGCGAGTGGTTGGCGAGGTCTTCCTCGAGAAGATCACGGTTGATGGTTTGGGCGGCAGCTGCCCCCTGCCCGGCCGCGATAATCATTTGACAATTTGCGGGGCTGACGCAACCGGCTGCATAGAGGCCGCACACATTGGTTCGCAGATCCAGGTCGACGATGATTTCCCCATCCGGATTGAGTCGCCGCGCAAGCAGAAGTTCCGGCGGCGAGCGCGGGCCCCAATGATGCGATCCCGGCAGAAGCGTATATGGTAACGGTGCGCTTGCTCGCGAGCCCGGGCCAGGAGCTGAGGACCCGCGATCCCTCGCGGAAACCCCAGGTAATTCTGGACATCAGGTTCCCAACGCGCCATCGATTTGCCATCGTCAATGAGCAGCGTGTCGCGCTTGGCTCGGCCAAGATCGATCGCGGCGGAGAGCCCAGCCAATCCCCCGCCAATGATTATCACCTCGGCCGACTGGGTATTAGGCGTCACAAACACCCCGGCAAACGAGACGGACGGCCCGCCGAAGCGAGCCGTCCTCAATAGGAGTCACCCTTCTCCTTCTATGCGGTTGTTATCTGCCGGTTGGTTGAGCTCCGGTGCTGCCCCCGAACCACGGCTGCTTTCCGTAGTACTGATAAATCTGAGCCACATAGTTCTGATCCGAAAAATTGGGCCAGTTGTTTTTGGCGAAGTGAGGCGCGGACGCCAGTTTTGCGGCATCGAGATTGGACACGAGGTTCTTTTGATCCTGGCTCAGAGTGAAGGCCTGTGGAGGGATAGGGTAGACGTTATTGCCCAAGTTGAATGAGGAGGCAGGCGCCATCGTGAGCACCGCCACCCGGCCTGCCGGGAGATCCACGGCCAAATTGTTGATCTCACCGAGCGCCTGGTTGTTTACATCTTCCACTTTCGTCCCGAGTAGCTGGCTGCTTTTGTGGACATTATGAAACGAGCCCTCGTTAGCGGGCGTGCTGCCTTGCCACCAGGGGCTCTGGCCAAAGTACGAATAAACCTGGCTGATGAATTCTGCGCCCCCCAACTTTCCGGGTTGATCCACCGGCCCGAATTTCGGTGCCCCATCGACTTTCTGCTTCGTGGCATTGAGGCGGAGATAATTGTTCGAAGGGAGCGTTTGGGTAAAGAGTTCCGGAGGGACGGCCACGCGGTTGTTGCCGTCGGCGATCACACCATAAAGGATGCGACCGGATTCAAGGTCGACGACCAGGTTGTTCAGGTTCCCGATCTTCTGGTTATCAGACCCCATGACCTGGTGTCCGTACACCTGGCTGACCGGAGCGACCTGGCCCAGGGTGCCTTGCGTGGCGGTGGTGTTGGTGTTGGTGTTGGTTCCTTGAGCCTGCGTGTGTTGAGCCAGAGCGAAAAACCCGGCTACGGCACAGCTCGCCCACAGTTGGGAATGATATGTTTTCATAATCTTGTCACTTGCAAAAATCGTGTGCTGACCTCAGCCCGCAGATTCGCCACTGAGTTCACCGGTTCACCACCTGTAATTGATCATCGATGTTGCTGGTGGCCGCCGCTTGCCTGACCACCGATTCGATGGTCTGCCGTTGCTGGTCCGACTGGACCTGCCCCTGGAGAACCACGCGCCCGCCGGAGACAAAAATATTTACGGAAGGCAACATGGCCGAGAGCGCGCTGTCGGTGCGCAACCCGTTGAGAATTCTCTGGGCGAGGGCTCGGTCCGGTTCGTTGAGGCCCTGCACGTGGAGGCTGAAGACGTCGCCGGCAGCGGACGAAAGGGAGGGTGAAGGAGGGTACGCGCCGGGGCTTAACGCGTTGGGCGCACCCGACACCTGGAGCTCATTGTTGACGGTCAATACTCCACTGGTATTACGCGCCAAGGTTTCGGCCAGTTGTCTTTCTCGCTCCGTAGGCACAAACCCGGTTAGCGTCACCGTCCCATTCTGGGCCGACACGTTGATGTTGGGAGCGAGCCCGGAGATATCTGAGTTCCTGAAGGCTTGCTGGACCTGGGAAACCAGGGCATTGGCCGGCGCGGTGGCGATGGGTGGTGGAGTGACTGAGACACCCGGAGCTGGCGGTACGGAGTAAACCGGTTGGGAGGACGGTGCGCTGACGGCCGGGGCCGCAGTATAACCGGGTGAGGAAATGACCTCGCCGCCGGGGGTGGAAGTGCCGCCGTATCCGGTTCGGCCCTGATCATAGGCGCAACCCGAGGCGATTAATAAGGGAAAAACGAAAGACCATGTGCCTGAAATTCTCATAAATCATTTCCTACCCTTAGCAACTAACGACCAGGAAACAGTCCCCGCTATAGGGTTTAGACCCGAAGGGCGCATCCATCGCCCACACAAAGTCCTGGCACCGAGGAGTCCTACGTTTTTGGCTGCGCCGCTATACCGGCCACCATGGCCCCGGAGCTAGCTCGAAAACTTCCTCGCCGCCCTGGCTCTGCGTGACAATGTCGCACGAGCTCCCCAAAAAAAGCGCCTCCCAAAAACCCATAGGGTTTGACCTGGTGATAGCAACCCACACGTCTTGAGGCGAACAAACCCCGTTCGGGGTGGCCTGCAAGAGGTTCTTTAAGCGGACGAGGCCGGCAACGACGCGAGGTACATTTTAAGCCGCTAAAGTGAAGCGTGGCTCCAGGCCACCCCGAGGGGGTTTGGCAGACGTTGTGGGGCGTCGGTGCTATCGACAGGTCACCTCCTCACGGGGTTTTCAGTCCGGCACCGCAGGGCGAGCTAATCGCGCAGCTGGCCTGGCGCTGCGAGACAAGGGCGCCCAGGAAGAAAACCGAATGCATGGCTGGATCCAAAGCTTGGTTGAACCACTCCATGGTTCGTCCATTTTGGCGCGCGGGATCCCCGGGTTGTTCACCCGGGCTATGCGTATTGAAGCCCTCCGGGCTTCCGCCAGTTTGCCTCCCGGCTTGCTCCAGTTTGCCTCTGGGTTTGATACAGGCCTGATCTCTTTTCTCCTTACTTTCAAATCCGAGTTCACCCTCGTCTGGGCGATCGGATCCTCCAGGCCTTTTCAGACACTGGTTATCATTCACCGAAACGCCTTACGCAAACTCCGCGAAGGATGTAGGAAAAGAGCACGAGGGGAAGCGGCACACCGAAGATCCAGAGCAGGACCCACCCGATCGTACGTTCCCGGAAATTACCGGGTGCGGACGTGGGTTTCCGACGGACGTCTGGGCTAGCGTTCATCCGAGAGGCCTAGATGATCGACCACTTGGACCACGCCGGGGATTTTGGAAATTCTCTCGACGATCTCGGTGTGGTCGTGGTCCGAGGGAACCGTGCCGCGGAGGGTAACCACGCTGTTGCGCACCGTCGCCAGGACGTTTCCGGAAGCGCCGGCCAAGTGGGGATCATCGTTCAAGAGATGCCGCACGGCTTCGGCCAGCGCCAAGTCGGCGGCGGGAACTTCCGGCGCCGGGTCGGGCGCGTACACCCGAGGGGCCGAGCTTTCCGAGGTGGGGGTGAGCGGCGGTGAGACGGGCACATAATAGACCACGGGAGGCGTACGATGGCTTTGGATGCAACCCGTGGTGATGCCGAAGAACAACAGAAGACAGCTTGAAAATCTCATGACAACCTCGCTTTATAGCCTGCCCAGAAGGGCCAAAACAACCACGACCAACAGGAGTAGGCCAACCACTCCGCCCGGAGCGTATCCCCAGGAGGTGCTATAGCCCCAAGTGGGCAGAACACTGATCAGAGCCAGAACCAAAACAATGATTAGAAGCGCTCCTATCCCCATGTTATGATCCATCCTCCTTTGCTGGCTCGAAGAAACGCGCACTCCGCGTTCCTATTAATGCAGCTTAGATGAAGTCCATCACCCCGCCACAGGGCTCTTCACCCCAAGAAGGTGGTGGGCCAAAGCAGCCGAGTGAACCGGCAGCAAACCGCGGCGCACACCCGCGCGCCGGGGAGCGGCGAACGACCGGCTACAGCGTCCGGAGGCCGGAATTGCTCTCGATGATTCCCTTGGCGATCGCGTGCCGGGTCAAGCCCGCCACGTCATGAATGCCTAATTTGTTCATGACCTGCTGCCGGTGTTTTTCCACGGTCTTGATGCTGATGCACAACTCGGCGGCAATTTGTTTGTTCGCCCGGCCTTCGGCAATGAGCTGCAGGACCTCGGCCTCGCGGGTGGTCAAGTAGTCCGTCCGCTTTTTGACCGGTTGGCCGCTGACGAACGCCTCGCGGCATTGGTCGCGCAAGCGCTTGGCAATCGACGGGCTAAAGAACGCGTTGCCTTTGTGGGCCTCCCGAATGGCCTTGAGCAAGTCATTGGCGGCGGTTTGTTTCACCAGGTAACCGGCCGCGCCGGCTTCGGTGAGTTGTTGAACATATTCGTCGTCGCTATACGAGGAGAGGATCAAGACCTTGGTGGTGGGAACCGAGCGAGTGATCTGGCGCGTGGCCTCCAGGCCGTTGAGGACGGGCATGGCGATATCGATCACGGCGACATCGGGCAGGAGTTTCTTGACGAGAAAGATCGCTTGCCGGCCGTTGTCGGCCTCGCCCACGATGTCGATGTCCTCTTCGGCCATCAGCAACGCCCTCAATCCCTGTCGCACCACCGTGTGGTCATCAGCGAGCACTACTTTAATCTTGTGCATAAAATTTCCTTTCGGATCGTTCACGTTTCAGAACCAACCTTGCTGGCAACCTAATGCTAATTCAACTTTGCGCCACCTGTTTTGCATGGATCTTGATGGGAATCTGCACTCGGATGAGCGTGCCTTTTCCGGGCTCCGACTCAATAGAAAAATCACCTCCAACCAGCCGGACGCGCTCCTGAATGCCAATCAAGCCGAACCGCCTCCGGGCCCTGCCGCGAACCACGGATTGGACGCGGAAGGCCTTGCCGTTGTCGTGCAGCTCCATGGAAATCAGGGTGCCCTGCTTGCGTATGCAGATGGAAGCCAGGGTGGCCTCGGCGTGACGGGCCACATTGGTCAGCCCTTCCTGGCTGACACGGTAGAGCACGGTTTTTTCTTCGATCCCCAACGCTTCCACGTCTTTGGAGGCGGTGAAGCGGACGTGGAGGCCGGTTCGTTTGCGGAAATTTCGGACATAGGCGCGGAGGGAGGGGACCAGTCCCAAATGGTCCAACATAGCCGGGCGAAGCTCGCGAGTGACGCTGTGCACCGTTTCCATCGTTTGCTGGAGCAGGCCTTGCAAATCGGCCACTTTACGGGCGGCGGACTGGGTCTCGAGGCTGGCCTGGAGCATCGTGAGATTCATGTTGATGGCGGTCAGGGCCTGGCCGACCTCATCGTGGAGCTCCCGGCTGATCCGTTTGCGTTCCTCTTCCTGGGCGACGAGGATTTGGCGCGAGAGCTGGCGGAGAGAATCCTCGCTTCGACGTAAAGCGTCCTCGACATGCCGGCGTTCGGCGTTTTCGCGGCTTAGGGCTTCATTCATGTCGCGTAGCTGGCGGGCGCGAGCCTCCAAAGAACCGTTAAGATCCCGCAGCAATTGGTTGGAGTCGCGGAAGCCGCGGTGAATCATCTCGAAGGCCCAGAGGCATTCCTGGAAGAAGGCACTGGCCAGGCGGGAGCGGGCTTTGAGTTCGGCCGGGCTCCGGGCGTGGGACAGAAGCGAATACACGACGCGGCCGTGGGCTTTAGCCAACTCGATGACACCCAGGCCGGAACGGATGGCGGCGCGCCCGAACTCATAGGCAATCTCCAAGGAAGCCTCGTCGGGATCGGCCAAATAGGCGCGCATCGCCTCGGCGTACTGGAGGATCAGTTCATCCGCATTGATGCTCACTTTGCCGTTGCGCTGCCGAGTCATTGGGTTCACGGCTCGCACTTAGGATTGCGTGTGTGGCCGGCTTACCCATTTCGTCATGATGATGGTTGTGCCTTCTCCCGGTTTAGATTGAATGTCGAAGTCGTCCATGAGCCATTTGGCGCCCGGCAGACCCAAGCCGGAACCGTTCCGGGAGGAGTATCCGTACTGCATCGCTTGCACTACGTCTTCGATCCCGGGCCCGTAATCGCGAGCCACGATTTGCAGGCCGCGCTTGCGGCCTTTCTCGACCAGTTCGAACCGCACTTCGCCTCCCTCGGCATGCTCGATGATGTTCCTCGCTATTTCAGACACCGCAGCGGCGATCAACGTGACGTCGCTGCCGGGGAAGCCGAGCTTGGTCGCTAACGTCCTTCCTTGTTGGCGCGCCGTGAGAATATCTCCAGCGGCCTTGATCTCGACTCGCGTTTCATTACCCATGTTGATGCGCTCATTCAGGCATTGAGCCTCCGACTTCGTCCCGCGGCGGAAGAGGTGGAGGAGCTCCGTTAACGTTACTGAACGCTCCCCGGCCTCGAGAGCAGGTCTCATTTCGAGCTGATTCCGGCTGGATCGATGTGCTGCGAGTCATAGCTTTTTGTTTGCCGTACGAGGTATGGGGTATAACCCTACCTGATGCTGGGGGAAGGACCTTCCCTGGGGTGATCCCCGCGGCTTGTGCTCGCAGGCGGAGTGGAGCAAACTACACGCCATGGATGGTACCCGTTACCTATTAGGCGCTTTACTGCTCTGCACTGGGTTGAGTTCGTCCGCCGCCGACCGCCTCCGCGATGATCAACCTTTGGACCTGCCGATGCCCGGGGCATATGGCCTGCGGCCGTTGACGCCTCAAGTTCTGGAATTGACTTACATCACGGCGGTCGAATCCGGCCAATCACGACCGCGGCGCTGGGACTTTGTGGATGCTTCCGGCCGCACCCATTTACCGGCGGCGAAGGAATTCAAGGTGCTCGTTGGCCCAGGGACTGCGAGGGTCAAGACCATTGGTTTTAGACGCCAGGTCCTTTACGCCCCGATCAAAAAATGGGATCTCAGGGTCGCCAACTATCTTTATCTTGAGCTCGAAAGGCCGGTTGAGGAGGGCCAGGCGATTGAGGTGCAAAATCCAGGGCATGAGCTCTGGGGCCCGGACCTGCGTTTTACCTGCCGATTTGAAACTCATCGCTGGAGCCCGGTGCTGCACGTCAACCAGACCGGGTATTTGCCAGGGTTCCCGAAGAAGGCCATGGTCGGATACTACCTGGGCAGCTTAGGGGAGCCTGAGTTCGGGAATACGAACGCGAGTCCCGGCGGAGCTGGCCAGCCGACTTCTTCCACCGAACCGATGGTTTTCAAACTACTCGAAGCGGTCTCACTGCACGAAGTTTACCACGGGGTTTTACACAACCGGCCCGATCATGGGTTCCCGTTCGAGTGCTATCAACGGGTTTACGAGGCGGACTTCAGCGAGTTCAACACGCGTGGTGAATATCGACTCGGTGTTCCGGGCCTGGGCGTTTCGTACCCATTCCAGATCAGTGAGGACGTCGCGGGAGCGTTTGCCCGGGCGTACGCGTTGGGGCTTTACCATCAGCGTTGCGGGACGGCCAATTCCCTCCCCTACACGCGATTCACGCACGGTCCCTGCCACACGGCCCCGGCGGAGGTGCCGGACATGTCAAAGAAGTTCGATTTTGTGAATGAGTGCCTTGGGAAGATGACTCCCGATTACAAGGATAACCCGCGACATACAGCGCCTCAGCTCAAGAACGTGGCAGCCGGGCTGTATCCCTTTGTCAATCGGGGCCCGGTGGATGTTCATGGGGGCCATCACGACGCAGGCGATTACAGTAAATACACGATCAACAGCGCCGCGTTTATTCATCACCTGGTCTTCGCGGCCGATGCCTTCCCCGGAGTCAGCTCCCTCGATAACCTGGGCTTGCCCGAGAGCGGCGACGGGAAGAGCGACGTGCTGCAGGAAGCCAAATGGGAAGCGGATTTTCTGGCCAGAATGCAGGACGCCGACGGGGGGTTCTATTTCCTCGTGTATCCGCGAGACCGGGAATATGAAAACGATGTTTTGCCCGACAAAGGCGATCCCCAGGTGGTATTCCCGAAGACCACATCCGTGACGGCAGCGGCCACGGCCGCGCTGGCCGAGTGCGCCTCCTCACCGACATTCAAGCGGCAGTTTCCGGAGGCTGCCAGCCAGTATCTGGCGGCGGCACGGAAAGGATGGGCCTTCCTGGAACGGGCCATTGGGAAATTCGGCAAGGACGGCGCCTACCAGAAGATCACGCATTACGGGAACGAGTTTATGCATGATGACGAACTGGCCTGGGCGGCCTGCGAGCTATTTCTTGCGACCGGCGATGAGCAGGTTCACAACAAACTGATGGAATGGTTAAAGCCGTCCGACCCGGAAACGCGGCGCTGGGGTTGGTGGCGGCTCTATGATGCGTATGGGTGCGCGACTCGGAGCTATGCGTTCGCAGCGAGGACCGGCCGGCTCCGCCGCGACCAACTCAACCCGCTTTTCCTGGAGGACTGCGAGAAGGAGATAGCCGCGGCCGGCGAGGACCAGTTGCGCTGGGCGCAGGACAGCGCTTACGGGACCAGCTTTCCTGGGGAAACGAAGCGAACGTTGAATGGCGGTTGGTACTTTTCGAGCGATGCAGCCTTCGACCTGGCGGTGGCGTGTCAGCTGGACTACCCCGCGAACCGTGATCCTCGAAAAGCAATGCTCGAAGCGTTGATCGGCAATATGAATTATGAGGAAGGCTGTAACCCGGTGAATGTTACTTACGTGACCGGGCTTGGCCTGCATCGCCAGCGCGAGATTGTGGACCAATTTGCCCTGAACGATCGGCGGGTTATGCCCCCGACCGGTATTCCGTTGGGTAACATTCAGGCGGGTTTCGGGTGGAACTACGTGTATCAAAGTGAGCTGGGCAACTGGAGCTTTCCGTCGTACGGATCCGTGTCCTCGGCGTATCCGTTTTATGACCGCTGGGGGGACGCTTTTAACCTGAGCCAGGAGTTCGTCATCGTGAACCAGGCCCGCGCACTGGGATACCTGGCCTGGCTGATGGCGCAAACACCTTTGAAAGAACAACCCTGGAAATCAGCCACGGCGCAAATCGTGGAGCGCGGCGCGAAGGGGCCGTCCAAGAGCGGCCGTTCGGTCAGCCTGACCAGCCACGAGCTGAACCTGGAAAAAGCGCGGATTGTGTGGGAGGCCGAAGGTCAGCAGCCCTACCTCGGGACCTCGTTCGACTTCGACCCGGGTAAAGAGGGCTGCCATTGGGTCGAGGCGGAAGCCCAATTACCGGACGGCCGGCGGGTGTTCTCGGTAAAAGAAGTCGACGCCAGCGGACGGAAATGAGGTGGTGCCGGCGGGACAACGGCCGAAGAGCTGGGGCTTTCGGCCCAACGCTTCGATCCGTGGCGGGTGAGATCCCCGGGTGGTTACCCCAGAGGAGGTTGTTATTCGGCCTGACGAGAGCGGAGGTGCGCTGCAAGGCGCCGCTTTCTTGCTTTACGGGTCCTCTGCTTAGTTACCCTCAGCGGAGCTTGGGGTTCGCTTCCGTTTCGGTTTGCTGTCTTCACCCACTTTCAGCGCCTTCCGCGTGAGATTACGCTCTGGTCCGGCGGGGCGAAGTGAGTGGAAAAAGGCGCATGACAACAGCTTCCGCTGGTTTTCAAGAGCAGAGATGGACGCACAGCATAGTCACGAAAGAGCAGTTCAGTCGAAAGGGCATACGACGTGAAGATCTTGTTCGTGCATCAAACCTTGGGGCAGTTCGGAGGGGCAGAGACGAACATCCAACTGGTGGCCGAGCTACTGGGACGGCGAGGCTGCGACCTCGACCTATTGTATGACCGAGGCACGGGACGGAACGAAGCCGTCTGGCAGAAGTTGTTTGGTGGCACGTTTCGGATTCCGGACGCGCACCCGGACCGGTTTGTGAGAGAGTTGCTGGGAAACGGGGGCTACGATTTAATTTATCTCCACAACCTCGGGGACCTGGAAGCGATCGAGGCACTGGTGGAGTCAAACCTTCCAGTGGTTCGGATGGTTCACGATCACTCGCTCTACTGTATGCGCAGTTACAAATACAACTATCTCACTCGCAAGATCTGCACGCGCCCGGCGTCAGGCTACTGCGTTGTGCCTTGCCTGGCGTCAATCGGGCGCCGGCCGGGCGCCGGGTTCCCGCTTCGGTGGGTCAGTTACCGACGCAAGCGGAAAGAAATTGAGTTGAGCAAGCGTTGCCGACAGCTGGTCGTCTACTCCGAATACCAAAAGAATGAACTGGTCCGGAACGGCTTTGAGCCGGCCAACATCGAAATCTGCGCCCCCATTGTCGGAGTGACCCAGGTGGCTCTGCCCGCGGTTTCCGGCGAACGCAACCTGCTCCTGTATGTTGGCCAGATTATTCGCGGGAAAGGTGTGGACCGCCTCTTGAGCGCCCTGGCCAGGATCAGGACCGATTTTGAATGTGTGATCCTTGGTGACGGGAACCACCGGCCGGCCTGCGAACGGCTGTGCCGGGAATTGGGTCTGGACAAGCGAGTCACCTTTGGGGGCTACTGGCCGCCCAGCGAGCTGGAATCCTACTATCGGGAATCGAGCGTATTCGTCATGAGCTCGCTTTGGCCCGAGCCCTTCGGAATGGCCGGACCGGAGGCCATGCGACATGGGATTCCGGTGGTGGCATTTGATGCCGGCGGCATTCGTGAATGGTTAATCGACGGGGAGAACGGTTACCTGGTTCCCTGGAACGATGTCGAGCGCTTCGCATCGCGAGTCGAGGAATTGCTGCGCGACAAGCCACGAGCCCGCCAACTCGGCCGGCGCGCCCAGGAACGGATTCGCCGCTACGACGCCGAAGGCCAGGTGGAAATTCTCTGGCGCCTGTTCGAGCGGATTGTGCACCGCGATAGCAGCGGCACGCCACCGAGGGACGCCCCGCAAGAAAATGCAGTTTGCCTATGAGCGAGGAAATACAAGCAAGGTTATTACGCCGCTACGCCCTGGCCCAGACGACCTGGGGCAGGTTCCAGTTGCGCCTGCACGTGGAGCTCCAGCGACTTCGGGCCCACTGGGCAGGATACGGATCGGAAGCGCTAAAGCGTCTTTTCGATATCGTGGTCAGCCTCGCCGCGCTGATTGGGTGCAGCCCGCTGTTGGGCTTGATCGCCCTTGCGGTTTGGGTGGAGGACGGCGGGCCGATCTTCTTCGCGCAAACGCGAGTTGGCCAGTTCGGGCGACATTTTAAGATGTACAAGATTCGTTCGATGTGCCTCGATGCGGAGGAGAGGTTGAAAGGACTGCTGGCGAGAAACCAGCACCAGGAGGGAGTGACTTTCAAGATTAAGGACGACCCACGGATCACGCGAGTGGGCAAATGGCTCAGGAAATATTCGTTCGACGAGCTGCCGCAACTTTTCAACGTGTTGAAGGGGGACATGTCGCTGGTGGGTCCGCGGCCGCCCGTTCCGCGGGAGGTGGCGAAGTACACGCTGGCGGATCGTCGGCGGCTGGCGACCAAGCCAGGCATCACCTGCCTGTGGCAGATTAGCGGGCGAAGCGAGATCGATTTTTCCGGCCAGGTCCAACTCGATGTGAGTTATATTGAATCACAGAGTTTCTGGAGGGACCTGGCCATCCTGGCGCGCACCGTGCCGGCGGTTCTTTCCGGAAAGGGAGCGTGCTAATGAACGTCGTGCTGATTTGCCCTGGTGAAGAGGCCATGGCACCGTTCCTGGGGCCGGAGCGACCGCTCGTCGCGGTGCGCTTGCTGGGCCAGAGCCTGTTGGAATACTGGTTGTCGCACCTGGCGCGGTCCGGCGCACAGCAAGTGGTGGTGGTGGCTCACGATCGACCCGATGAGGTTGGCAAGGTGGTTTCAGACGGATCTCGCTGGGGCCTGACCGTGAGCGTCTTCAGCGAGACAGGACCGTTAACTCCCCCCGATGCGCTCCTCAAGTATGCCGGTTATTTGAACTCAGCCCCGGCGAGCAGCGGCGTCATCCTCCCAAACCATTTTCCGGGGTTCGCGGATCATCCTCTCTTCACCGGTCCGGCGGAGTTCATGGCCGCGCTCCAGGTTTGGATGCCACAGGCTCTCACCCCCGACCGCGTGGGGATGCGCGAGGTCCGACCGGGGATTTGGGCCGGAGTAAACTCCGCAATTTCTCCCGGGGCAAAATTGGCCGCCCCTTGTTGGGTGGGACAACATGTGTTGGTCGGCCCGGACGCCATCATTGGGCCCGGAACGGTGATTGAAGATGGAGTCGTGATCGAACCGTTTGCGGAAATCGAAGATAGTTGGATAGGAACCCGTACCTTGGTGGGCCAATTCACGCGCCTGCAAAGCGCGCTGGCCTGGGGAAACCGGGTCGTGAACTGGAAGACCGGCACGGCGAGCGTGGTGCCGGATCCTTTCGTGCTCTGTGCGTTGAACCGAATTCCGAGAGGGGCGAGCCGGGGATTGCTAACGCGGATCACGGAGCTGTACCGCCGGAACAAAGAAAGAGCTCCCTTGCTTGTGGAGGGAGCCCGTACCGCATGAAGAAGGTGGCGCCTTGAGAACGGTTCCGAACATCACAGGACCAGAGGGAGAGGTGATGGACACCCCGGGGTTGGGAGCGTCCGTGCTGCTGGACCCAGCCGCGGGACTAAGCGTGGCGCTGTCCGGCCAAAAGTTCAGCGGCGACCTCGCCAGGGAACTGGCCGTGGCCCGGGCGATCCAGCAATCTCTGTTGCCACAGCAGTTTCCCGTCGCGCCCGGCTACGGGCTGGCCGGTTTTTGTCAAAGCGCGCGCGAGGTAGGCGGCGATTTTTACGACGCCTTGCCCCTGGGGGAAGGCCGGGTTCTGCTGGCCGTGGCGGACGTTATGGGCAAGGGAATACCGGCGGCTCTCTTCGCGGCGTCGCTTCGAATGCTGGTGCGCTCCCTGGCCGCGAGGCAACTCTCGCCCGCGGAGCTGCTGACGGCGATCAACGCGCAGATGTATCCGGAACTCTCCAGCGTGGACATGTTCATCACGGCCCAGATCGCGGTGGCAGATACGAAGGGCGGGCAACTGCAAGTGGCCAGCGCGGGCCATTGTCCGCTGTTGATCGCGGATCAGCTGGGCGAAACGCAGTGCATCGCCCCGGAGGGACTGCCGCTGGGCATTGAGCAAAACGCCACGTTTTCCGAAGAAACGATCCCGCTGAGCGCGTGCCATTGTGCCCTGCTCTACACGGACGGACTGACCGAAGCCTGTGACGCCAGGGGAGACCTTTTTGGGATCGAACGTCTCGAAGCCTGGTTAAGTCGGAGCTCCACGAAAAACCGGACCGCCGTCGAGCTTAAAGAGGACTTCCTGGTCGAGCTTAGGGGTTTCCAAGGCCAGACTGTCAACCAGGATGATCTGACGCTCATTGTTCTGGCACGCGAGGGCGACCTTCGTCTGCCGCGGCCGGGCCAGGCGAGACTCGAATTGGTGCTTCCCGGGCATGAATCGTGAGCCGGCCACCGGCGGCGGCGCTTGATCCGGTCGTCCCACGGTCGCCCCTGCTCCGCTTTTTTCCTTCCATTTTCGTTGCGCGGTTTTATACTGGACTTCGTGACAGCGGAAACCTTCAAGCCGGAGATCGCGGAAGCGATGAAAGCCTATGAAAAGTATGTCGTGTGCATCGACAAGACGCCCGACGAGTTTCATACGTCGTTGATTTCATTGCTCAACAAAGCCATCAAAGCTTACGAGAGTCGGGGGCCGCAGCTGCGACACGGCATCGCCTTGGATCGGCAGATCACAGTGATTCTTAGCCAGAATGACAACCCGCGCCCGCTGTGCGGCATCTATTTTAACCTGCATTCACCCTACCAGAAGCAGCCGTCGGCCAAAGCGGGCAAGCCGGTTAAAGAGCCGATCGGCGAAGGCAGCGAAGAATAGGGTCGAGGAGCGAAGCGGGGTTCAGGCGGCGCGTCGTTCGAGGGGGAAGCTCCTTTTTTTCAAACGGGTTGAGAGGCCGAACCAGCAGCAGATCGTCAGGAGGAGCTGACAGGCCAGCACCGGTCCATGCAGGAAGATTTCGTCCGAACGGACCCCCCCTCCTGGAGAAACCCCCACCATCAAAGAAATCCATCCCGCGAGGATGGGGGCCGCCAACAACCCGATCCCGAGGGTGGCCAACAAGGCGGTCAGGAAGCTTCGGCAGGAGAGCGAAAAATAGAGCCCAATTACCGGCACTCCCAGGAAGCCCACCATAGAATAGACCACACTTTGAAGGTCAAGTCCGCCGCTTCCATAATAGCTGGAGAAACCAAACAAGCTGGTCAGGAAGCACCAAACCGCGATGAGCAACACGCCGGCGGGCAGGAATTGAGCCCACAAACCCCGGAGCCGGCCCATGATGATTTGATCTTCACCCAGGGGGGAAACGAGCAGCAACTCCAGGACCCCGGACTCGCGCTCACGGCGGAAACTGCCGGCGGCGCTGAGGGCCATGCTGGCGCCCAGGAGCCAAGCCATTATCTGGTGCGCGCCCTGGTGCACCGGTCCACCCAGGCTGAGCATCATACCATCGGTCAACATACCGCTGTAGGAGAACGCAACCAGCCCCAGCCAGCCCCAGGCAACCATTCTTCCAGACCAACTCCGTTGCTCGAGCCAGCCGACCGGGTTGCTCTCGAGCCGCTGCTTCATCCAACGGCGGAAGAAGCGCTGGAAGAAAACCGGCTGGCAGAACTTTTTCTGGAACCAGGCGACCCACGGCGAAGGTGCCTCTTCCTGCCAAATTCGCCGAACCCGCGCGGCGACGAAGCGAACGGCCACGGAGGAGACCAGGAGGGCCAAAAGAGCGGAGGCCGCAGAACCACCCAGCCACCAGGTTCGGGCGTATCTACCGAATCGGCTCATGATCTGCGGCCAGCAGCCGTCCCAATCGATCGTCACTCGAAATGCTTCCATCATCGAGGAAAAAAAGGGGTTGCCGAGCAACTGGCTGATGGCGCGGAGGGGCGAGAGCACCGAGGTGGAAACGAGGAGCAGGAACGTGAAGACAAACGTTATGCAGAACAGGGCGCTGATAATCCCGGCCCAAACGGCAACCCGAGTCCACAGCCGGCTCAACGAGGACGCGATCAGCCCGGCGGTCAGTGCCAGAGTGATGGCCGAAAAATTGACGAATGCCGAGGTTATCGCTTCGCTCCAGCTGACGCCTCCCAGGACGAACGGAACGGCCATGACCGGGAGCACCGCGAGCCACAAGCTCAAGGCTCTTAAGCCGTGGACGAGGCCCTTGGCCAGAACGAGGTCGCGAGAATCAAGCCGGGTCAGGAACAACAATCCGAGTGTGCCTTCGCGTCGTTCCTGACTGATACAGTCGGCGGTGAGGAAAGGGACCACCAGCCAGATCGCACCGAATAGAGTCAGGTGAAGGTTGGCAAAGAGCCGGCCTCCGAAATTGGATTCCTCGCCGTGTTTGAAAAGGAAGAGCGTCAGGCCGAGCAACAACCCGGCGACCCCGATCGTTCTCAGGTAATAGGTGAACTCCTGTCGGGAGGCGCCGCGAAGTTCCCGGTGGAGAACGGGCAGGCACGTCATAACAGGGCCGGGTGCGCCTGAGCCCAGCAGCCAGGCCCCTGGAACGAAGGTGCGGCGAAATTTAACTCGATAGTGTCCATCCCGTGGTGCTCACCATTGCCGTGTCCGAAGTCCGCGCAGTGCGCAGGTGAAAGTCTCGCCCAGCTCAAAACGCGGTTGCTCAACACCTGCCAATTCGCCCAGCAATCGCTGCCTGGCCAACCCGATCACCCAGACATAATACAACAAAATCCCCAGCTCCGGGATCCAGGTTAAGGCGGAATATACGAATGCACCGGGGAGAACAGCGGGTACCGAGAAAATGGCGGTGCCCAGGACCGTGCATAGGAGACTGACCAGCGAGGGCACTCCCTTGGCCAGGCTGACGGTCCAGACGATAGCGCCCGCCTGGGTGCGCGCCCGCAGGCCAAACCAGAGCCCGAGCCAGCACAAGGCACAGGCTCCCAGAAATGTGTTGGTAACTTCCAACAGTTTGAAGAAGGTCATCTGAGCCTGCCAGGAGGCGGGCAGGACGTTCAACGTGGATTGTGTGCCGGCCAGGATCTGCGGGATCATCGGGGCTTGCATGACGAGCACCGGCCAGGCAAAGAAGCGCTTCAAAACGTTCCACTGTTCCGTGACGATGGTTTCCACACCGAGCGGCGTCGTCATCAGCAGTTCAAGCTCTCCCGTGCGGCGGACGCCGACAAAGAAGCGGCTGGCGACCCAGGCGACGACAGTCCCGCCGCAGAGGGCACCCACGACGCCGAGGGCTCCGGCGAAAAACCAGGAGAGAGAGGCGCCGCGCGCGCCGAGCGGGAGGCGAGCCAGGGGAACCCAGCCCTCGTAGGCCAAGGCCAGTAGGGCCACGGCCCAAAGTCCAGCGCTCACGCCTGATTGACGAAACACTAACCACTCAATAGGACTGGATTCCCCTTTCACGGGCTGCCAGCTTCCGAGCCCCACTTCACGTTCGACCGGCTTAGGTTCGGGTGACGCCTGGGAGGGCCCGGTCACCACCGGGGCAACTTCATCACCGGAACAGCGCTGCAAACGAAAGGCAGCCGCGATGAGCAAACCCCACGCCATGACCTGCACTACCAGGAGCGACAGCCAATAAAAAGCGGGTGAGTTCGAGTAATGCGCATCTCCGGCGACAATCAG
>Ga0105240_10001484_pt1 | contig 39913 bp, 39 predicted proteins | sample KBSC54metaG_FD_80426 | JGI IMG/M metagenome (GOLD analysis project Ga0105240, IMG submission 80426) | Corn rhizosphere microbial communities from Kellogg Biological Station, Michigan, USA - KBS C5-4 metaG | ecosystem: Host-associated > Plants > Roots > Rhizosphere > Soil | place: Michigan, USA... | reverse complement strand
CGCGCAGGAAAAGCTAGCGGCGCCCGTATCCGCCATGAAGCGCGCATTGCTTCGCTTCGTGGCATGGGTCGCGGGTCTCACGCTTTTGGCCGCGTGCGTCGCCGCCGCGGTCAACGCATCCGACCAGGAACGCTTGCCGGACGATCCGGCGCTCGTCGTTTCGCGGCGGCCCGTCGTGCCCGACGACAACGCGTACTTCCTGCTCGTCGGCTTCGAAGCGCCGCGCGACGTCGATCCGATCGCGCACGGCGCGCGCCTGGTGCGCGAGCACGACGAGGAGGCCGCGCAGGACCCGTCGATGCGCAGTCGTGCCGACGCGATCGGGGCCCGTGGCGCCAAGCCCGAAGACGGCGGCCTGCGCTACGTCGGCGACGGTCCGGCGCACTGCGCATTCGCGACGGCGGCCTGTCGCGATGCGATCGCGAGCCGCTCCACGCAGATCGAAGGGTCGCTGCGAACAACAATATGGCGCTGTTCCATGCGCTGCAGGGCGAGTACGCAAACCCCGCACGGGATTGCGTCGACATGGCCGAAGCCTCTGCGCGGGCGAAGTTCTTGGAGCCTGACATCACGTGGCTCTACAACCCCGTCGGAAAGTCGCTCATCTCGGCCTCGGCGTCATGGTTTCACCCGTACGCCGCGCGCATGTGCGACCTGTCGGCTCACGCGCAGCTCGTTCGCGCGCAACTGGAGATCGGCGCCGCAAGCGTGCCGTCGAGCGAGGTGCCGCGCTATCTGGCTGCGCACCGGAGCTCGCCAATCCGCTCACGCGGAACGCGTTCGGGTGGTCGCCAGGCGCTCGCGTGCTGTGGTTCACGCCGAACGATCATCGCTGGGTCTGCACCGAAGGCGACGTGGTCGCCGAGATGCCGCCTCCGGCGCACTGAGCTCGTGACACCGACGCTGGTACGATAAGGGCTTCATCCGGCCCTGCTGCGCCAATGACCCAGGACGAACAGAAACAGGCCGTGGCACGCGCGGCGCTCGAGTACGTCGAGGACGACGCTTGGATCGGCGTCGGCTCGGGGTCGACCGCGAACTTCTTCATCGACGCGCTCGCCGAACGCAGGCACCGCATCAAGGGCGCCGTCGCGAGCTCGGTGAAGAGCGCCGAGCGCCTGAAGTCGCACGGGATCCTCGTCGAGGAGCTCAACAACGTTCGCGACATTCCGGTCTACATCGACGGCGCGGACGAAATCGACGCGCAAGGCGCGATGATCAAGGGCGGCGGCGGCGCGCTCACGCGCGAGAAGATCGTCGCCGCGGTCGCGCGCAGGTTCGTGTGCATCGTCGATGCGACGAAGTCCGTGCAGCATCTGGGGCGCTATCCGTTGCCGGTCGAGGTCATTCCCATGGCGCGCAGCTATGTCGCGCGCGAGCTCGTGCGCCTCGGTGGGGAACCGGCGTGGCGCATGGGGTTCACCACCGACAACGGCAATGTCATCCTGGACGTGAGCGGGCTCACCATCCGCGATCCGGTCGGCCTGGAGACGCAGCTCAACCAGCTCGCGGGCGTCGTGACGGTCGGGCTCTTTGCACGACGAGGGGCGGATGTGATCCTGCTGGGCAGCGAGCGAGGCGTCTCGAAGCTGACGCCCAAACGTACAATCACGGCATGAACGACATCGCCGCGCCTGCGTTGAAGGCGGTCAGCGACGTGGCTGCGTACATGCACGACGTCGGCGTCGGCGCGCGCGTGGCCGCCCGCGCGCTGGCGCGCGCCGACAGCGGCAGCAAGGACCGCGCGTTGATGGCGGTCGCCGCGGCGCTGCGGCGCGACGCGGCGCGGCTGCTCGAGGCGAATGCGCGCGACGTCGCCAGCGCACGCGACGCGAAGCTCGACGACGCCTTCGTCGATCGCCTGACGCTGGATGCCAAGGGCATCGAAGGCATGGCGCGCGGCGTGGAAGCCATCGTCGCGCTGCCCGACCCGATCGGCGAGATCACGGGCCTGCGGCAGCGCCCGTCCGGCATCCAGGTCGGGCAGATGCGCGTGCCGCTCGGGGTCGTCGGCATCATCTACGAGTCGCGGCCCAACGTGACGGTGGACGCGGCCGCGCTCTGCATCAAGTCGGGCAACGCGGCGATCCTGCGCGGCGGGTCCGAATCGCAGCACAGCAATCACGCCATCGCCGCCTGCGTGCACGAGGGCCTGCGCGCGGCCGGCTTGCCGGAGCGCGCCGTGCAGGTCGTCGCGACGACGGATCGCGCCGCGGTCGGCTGCCTCATCACCGATGAGGCGCATGTCGATGTCGTGGTGCCGCGCGGCGGCAAGAGCCTCACCGCGCGCATCGCCAAGGAAGCGAAGGTTCCGGTGATCAAGCACCTCGACGGCGTGTGCCACGTGTACATCGACGCGGCCGCGGACATCGCCAGGGCCATCCGCATCGCCGACAACGCGAAGACCCAGCGTTATTCGCCGTGCAACACCATGGAAACGCTGCTGGTGCACGCCGCGATCGCGCCGCGCGTGCTGCCGCCGCTCAGCGACATCTATCTCGCAAAAGGCGTCGAGCTGCGCGGATGCGAGCAATCGCGCGTGCTCGTGCCGGCCATGAAGCCTGCGACCGATGAAGACTGGTCCACCGAGTACCTGGCGCCGATCCTTTCCGTGCGCATCGTCGACTCCCTCGACGCTGCCATCGAGCACATCGCGCGCTACGGTTCGCAGCACACCGATGCCATCGTGACCGAGGATTACAGCGCCGCGCAGCGCTTCCTGCGCGAGGTCGATTCGAGCTCGGTGATGGTCAACGCCTCCACGCGGTTCGCGGACGGGTTCGAATACGGGCTCGGCGCGGAGATCGGCATCTCGACCAACAAGCTTCACGCGCGCGGGCCGGTCGGCCTCGAAGGTCTCACCAGCCTGAAGTGGATCGTGCTGGGCTCCGGCCAGATCCGGACGTAGCCTTTCCGGCGCGCGCTTTTCCGATTCGCACGCGCGCATGTCGTCATCCATCCGGCTTTCGATCGCCACCAACACGGCGATCTTCGTGTCCAAGGGTTTCGGGTGGCTCGTCACGGGGTCGCCCACGCTCTTCGCCGAGTCGATCCATTCGCTGGCCGACGTCGGCAACCAGGTGCTGCTGCACATCGGCGAGGTCCGCAGCGAGGGCGAGCCCGATCGCGAGCATCCGTTCGGCACCGGGCAGGAGCGCTACTTCTGGGCGCTCGTGTCCGCGGTGAGCGTTTTCTTCATCGGTTGCGGCATCAACGTCTACCACGGCATCGATGCGCTCCTGCACCCCACCGAGACCGAGCCGTTCAGCGCGCTCGTGCTCGGCTTGCTGGTGCTCGCGCTGCTGCTGGAAAGCTGGACGTTCGCGACCGCCCTGCGCGAGCTCGGCGGCTGGCGAGGCTTGCGCGGCAACCTCAACAACACGCCCGTGCTCGCGGTACTGCTGGAGGATACCGTCGCGCTCGTCGGGATCCTGCTGACGCTTCTCGTGGGCGGCGTGTCGTATTTCCTCGGCCCGCATCCCGCATTCGATGCCGTGGTCGCGGTATTGGTCGGCGTGCTGCTCGGCGTGATGGCCGCATTCCTGGCCGCCCTGAACCGTCGCCTTCTCATCGACACGACGGACCAGAGGCTCGATCGGGCCGCCGAGCAATGGCTCGGCGAGCGCGGCATCGACGCCGAAGTGCGCTCGCTCGTGCTCGGAGGCGACCGCTACCTCATGTTCGTCCGCGCCAACGGCGAGGTCGAGCATTCGCTCGCCGTCGGCGACGAGCTGAAGGCGCACCTCGCCGGGACGCTCGCGCGCAGCCCGGAGGCGGTCTACTGGAAGTTCAAGCGCGCGCTGGGATAGCGCGCCGCTGCCAGGCCAGCGCGGCCACGGCAATCGCGATGATGGCCAGCACCGGCACGCCGGCCCAGTTGGCAGTGTCCCATCCGGCGCGCGTGACGAGCGCGCCGGACGTGAGCGACGTCGCGGCGAGCGTGACGAAGAGCACGAGGTCGTTGACGCCCTGGACGCGCGCCTTTTCCGAAGGCCGATACGATTCGGTCAGGAGCGTGGTCCCGCCGGTGTACATGAAATTCCAGCCGACCCCGACGAGCGCCAGCCCGATCACGAAATGCGCGACGCTGATGCCATGCAGCGCGACGGCGATCGCCGCGGCCATCAGCAGCACGCCGGCCGAGATCACCTTCAACGCGCCGAAGCGGGCGATGAGCGAGCCGGTCGCAAGCCCCGGCGCGAACATGCCGACGACGTGCCATTCGATCACCGTCGCCGCGGCGCCGAACGGGTGACCGCAGAAGCTCATGGCGATGGGCGTCGCGGTCATGAGGAGGTTCATGAGGCCGTAGCTCAGCGCCGCGGTCACGACCGCGACGATGAACACCGGCTGCACCGCGATCTCGGCGAGCGGCCGCGCGCCCGCCGCCTTGTGCTCGTCGTGCGCGGGGAGCGGAACGTTGACTCGCGACTGCACGAGAAGCGCGAGGAACGCGAACCCCGCGAGCGCGACCAGCGTCCCGAGAAACGGTGTGGCGAAGAGCGTGCGCGACCATTTCGCAGCCTCGGGCCCGATCACGCCGCCCAGCACACCGCCGGCCAGAACGAGCGAGATGGCGCGCGCCTTGTCAGCCGGCGCCGCCACTTCGGCCGCGGCGAACCGGTATTGCAGGCCGATCGCGTTGTAGACGCCGATCACGGCAGTGGCGACGCAGAAGAGCGCGAAGCTGTGCAGCCACAGCGCCGCGACACCGATGGCGCAGCCCACGATGTTGATGGCCGCGCCCGCCATGAACCCGCGCCGCCGCCCGACGCGACCCATCCACAGCGCCATGGGATACGACGCGACAGCGGAGCCGAGAACGTACGTCGTCACCCCGAGCGTGGCGAGCGTCTTGTCGGTGGCGAGCTGATAACCGACGAGGCCGTTCAACGAGATCAGGCCCGCTGCATTGGTGAGCAGCAGCGCCTGGCAGCAGGCCAGCAGAAAAATGTCACGATACGAGGTGCGCATGGGGGACATGGCGGTGCCGGTCGTATCATAAACGCCATGGCCGACGACCAAGCCCGATCCGTGCTCGCCTTCTGGTTCGGTTCGGCCGACGGCGCGGCCGACGCCGATCGCGCGGAGCGCCGCGAATGGTTTTCGAAGGACGCCGCGTTCGACGCGGAGATCCGCACACGCTTCGGCCCGTTGATCGCACAAGCGGTCGCCGGCGGACTGGGCGACTGGTGCGGCACGCCGCGCGGATCGCTCGCGCGGGTCATCGTGCTCGATCAGTTCACGCGCAACGCCTTTCGCGATAGCGCGGACGCTTTTTCCGGTGACGAGCGCGCTCGTGCGACCGCCGATCGCGCGATCGAGCGCGGCTTCGATCGGATGCTGGCACCGCTCGAGCGGCGGTTCCTGTACATGCCCTTCGAGCACAGCGAAGCAATCGAGGACCAGTCGCGCTCGGTGACGCTGTTTCGCCAGCTCGCGGAGGACACCGGCCTCCATGATCCGGTTGCATGGGCCGAGCGTCACGCCGAGGTCATCCGGCGGTTCGGGCGCTTTCCTCACCGCAATGCGGTCCTCGGGCGCGCATCGACGCCGCAGGAGCTCGAGTTCCTTAGCATGCCGGGATCGCGCTTCTGACGCACGCCAACGCGCCGTCGACGCCGCTCGCGCTGCTGGGCGGCACCTTCGACCCGGTGCACTACGGCCACCTGCGGCTCGCCGAGGACATTGCGCGCGCGCTCGCGCCGGTCGAAGTGCGGCTGGTGCCGGCCCGCGACCCGCCGCATCGGGCTGCGCCCCATGCCAGCGCGCAACACCGTGTCGCCATGCTGCGGCTCGCGCTGGCCGAGTTCCCGAGCCTCGTGCTCGACCAGCGTGAGATTGAACGCAATGGCAAGAGCTATACGGTGCTGACGCTGGAGGAGATTCGTCGCGACGACCCGTCGCGGCCGGTCGCGCTCGTCATGGGCGTCGACGTGCTGCTCGCGCTCACCACCTGGCATCGCTGGCGGGAGGTGTTCGACCTCGCGCACCTGCTGGTCGTGGCGCGGCCGGGCGTCCGGCTTGCAATCGACGACATGCCGCCCCAACTGGCGCAGGAGTGGCGGCAGCGCTTCACGGCCGACCCCGGCGCCCTGCGCCGCGAGCCAGCCGGCTCCATCGTCGTGCAGCCGATCACGCCGTACGCGATCTCGGCGACGGCGATCCGCGCGGCGCTGGCCCGCGGGGCCCTCGACGAAGTGCGCGGATTGCTGCCGCCCGCCGTATTGGCTTATATTGAAACCCACCGACTCTACGGAGCCCAAGCCCCGGATGCGCCGTAACGCCCTCGCCCAAATCGCCGTCACCGCCCTCGAAGACATCAAGGCTCGCGACATCACGATCCTCGACGTTCGCAAGCTCACCAGCCTCTACGACACGCTCATCATCGCCTCCGCCGATTCCAACCGGCAGGTGAAGGCGCTCGCCCAGCACGTGCGCGACAAGCTGAAGGAGTCGGGCGCGCACATCATCGGCGTCGAGGGCGAGCAGACCGCCGAATGGATCCTGGTCGACGCCGGTGATCTGGTCGTGCACATCATGCAGCCCGCGGTGCGCACGTACTACAACCTCGAAGAGCTGTGGGCGCCTCCGCCGCGCGCCCGCGCTGCGCGCGCGGCCTGATCCCTCTCGCGCCGGGCCCGCGCGAACGAGCCCGGCATGAGGATCCGCATCGTGGCGCTCGGCCAGCGCATGCCCGCCTGGGTCGACGCCGCCTTCGCCGATTACGCCAAGCGCCTGCCGCGCGACTACGCGGTCGAGCTGGTCGAGCTGAAGCCTGCGGCTCGCGGTCGCGGCCGCTCGGTTGCGCAGATGCTCGACGACGAGGCGCAGCGCATCGCTGCCGGCGTGCAGGGCCGCCGGGTCATCGCGCTCGACGAGCGCGGCCGCGCATGGAGCACGCACGATTTCGCGCAGCGGTTGCGCGCCTTTCACGATGACGGCCAGGACATCGCGTTCGTGATCGGCAGCGCGGACGGCCTCGCGCCGCAGGTCCGGGCGGACGCCGACGCGGTGCTGTCGGTCTCCGCCTTCACGTTGCCGCACGCCCTGGTGCGCGTGCTCCTGGTCGAGCAGGTGTATCGTGCGGTGAGCCTCATCGGCGGACATCCGTATCATCGCGAATGAAGGCTCAGTCGAGGCTGTCATGAATCGCGCACCGCAGCTGTATCTCGCCTCCCGCAGCCCGCGACGCGCGGAGTTGCTGCGCCAGCTGGATCTCGCGTTCACCACGGTCCTGCTCCGCGAGGCGGGCGGGCGCGACCGCGACGTGCTCGAGGAAGCGCTCGACGGCGAGCCGCCGGGCCACTACGTCGAGCGCATGGCGCGGACCAAGGCGCAGGTGGCGTGGCAGCGCATCCAGAACCGGAAGCTGGCCGCGCATCCGGTGCTCGGCGCCGACACCGAAGTGGTGCTCGGTCATTCGATCTTCGGCAAGCCGCGCGACGCGAAGGATGCGGCCGCGATGCTCGAGCGTCTGTCGGGCCGCACGCACGACGTCATGACCGCCGTGGCCGTGCGCTGGGAAGATCGCACGGACGTCGAGGTCTCGGTATCGCGCGTCACGCTGCGCAAGCTCACACGCGCGGAGATCGACCGCTACGTCGCCAGCGGCGAGCCGCTCGACAAGGCGGGCGGGTATGCGATCCAGGGCCTCGCCGCGGCATTCATCACGCGGCTCGAAGGCAGCTACAGCGGCGTCATGGGACTGCCGCTGGCCGAGACGGCGACCCTGCTCGGCCGCGCCGGCGTCGCGATCCTGTAGGTCAGCTCCCCGCGCGCGTCGACGCCAGTCGCCGTACCAGCGCCTCGACCGCGACGCGATAGCCGTCGGCACCGAGACCCATCACGATGCCGGTCGCGACCTTCGAGATCAGCGAGTTCTGGTACATCGCCTCGCGACGGTGAATGTTCGTGATGTGCAGCTCGATCACCGGCCCGGCGAACATCTTGAGCGCATCCACGATCGGGACCGAGGAGAACGTGAGGCCCGCGGCGTTGATGACGATCCCGCCCGCCCCGCGGTCGATCGCTTCGTGGATCCATTCGATGAGCTGCGATTCGGCGTTCGACTGCCGGAACTCGATCGGATGCGGCCCCGCCGCGTCGCGGCACAGCGCCTCGATCCCGGCGAGCGTCGTCGCGCCGTAGATGTGCGGCTCGCGCGTGCCGAGCCGGTTCAGGTTCGGGCCGTTCAGCACGTAGATCGTCTCGGTCATCGAGCTCATCCCTTGTAGCCGAAGAGCCGCGGCAGGAACAGCACGAGGTCGGGAAACAGCGTGATCAGCGCGAGCGCCACGATCATCACGCCGAGGAAGGGGACCACCTCGCGGACCAGGTCGCGCAACGAGACTTCGGCGATCTTCATCATCATGAACAGCAGCAGGCCGTACGGCGGCGTGATCAGGCCGATCATGATGTTGACCACCGCGACCACGCCGAAGTGCACCAGGTCGATTCCCAGCGACCGCGCGGTCGGCAGGAGCACGGGCACGATCACGAGCAGGATGGTCGTCCCCTCGAGAAAGCAGCCCAGGATCAGCAGCAGCACATTCGCGAGCAGCAGGAAGACGAGCGGCGTCATCTGCATGCCGCTGAACAGGGCGGCGACCGTCTTGGGGACGTTCTCCGCGGTCACCACGTAGTTGAAGACCAGCGCGCCCGCGATCAGCATGCCGATGGAGATCGTGATCCGCGCGCTCGTATTGAGCGCGTTGTAGATGTCGCGCCACGAGATGCTGCGGTAGACCACCGCCGACACGAGCAGTGCGTACAGCGCCGCGGCGGCCGCGGCTTCGGTCGGCGTGGTCACGCCGCTGTACATGAGGCCGAGCAGGATGACCGGCATCAGGAGGGCGGGAAACGCCTGCCACGTGATGCGCGGCAGGTCGCGCAGCGGGACCTTCTCCTCGACCGGGAAATTGCGGCGCCTGGCGACGGTGGCGATGAGCGCCATCTGCACGATGCCCATGAGCAGGCCGGGAATCACGCCGCCAAGGAACAGGTATCCGATCGAGGTATCCGACACGAGCGCGTAGATGACGAGCGGGATCGACGGCGGGATGATGGGTCCGATGACCGACGACGCCGCCGTGAGCGCAGCGGCGAACGACGGCGTGTACCGACCGTCGCGCGTCATCAGCACCTGCATGATCTTGCCGCTGCTCGCGGCATCCGCGAGCGCCGACCCCGACATGCCGGCGAAGATGATGCTCTGCACGACGTTGACGTGCGCCATGCCGCCGCGGAAGCGGCCCACCAGCGCATTGCAGAAGCGCAGCAGGCGATCCATGATGCTGCCGCTGTTCATGAACTCGGCGGCCAGGATGAAGAGCGGGATCGCGAGCAGCAGGTAGCTCGTGTACATGCCGTTCAGCAGCTGCTCGGCCGCGGTCCCGAGGTCGAGGCCGGCGACCCAGAGGTAGAGCACCGAGCCGGCGATCATGGCGTGACCGACCGGCAGCCCGAGCACGCTCAGCAGCACGATCGCCCCGACCGCGAGCGCAAAAGGGCTGCTCACAGCCCGCCGCTCGCGTGCGTGATGTCGGCTTCTTCCGCGTCGCCGCCCCGCAACAGCCGAAGCAGCAGCCACGCGTAGCGCACCAGGATCGCAACGAGGAACACCACGTAGATCGCGTACAGCGCGCTGAGCGGCACCTTGAGATAGGCGGCCCTCTCGACCTTCATGAAGCTCACGTACGAATAGCTCGCGGGCAGCGACGCACCGTACAGGACGACGAGCGCGACCGAGGACACCGCGGACATCGCGTTACGAGCACGCGGGCCGACGGCCCCGGTGAGGAGGTCGAAACGGACCTCTTCGGTTTCCTTCAGCACGAACGACGCGCCCCACAGCACGAGCCACAGCCACAGCGCGACCGTCAGCTCCGACGTCCAGCCGACCGGGAAATTGAAGACGTAGCGGGAGAGGACCTGAAGGACGAACGCCGCGAACATCGTGCCAAGCATCACCGCGGCGACGTTCTCCGCCCGCCGCCGCAGCCACGCACCGAGCGCGCGCATCACTTGAGCGCGTTGATCTTCTCGAGCATTCCCTTCGGCCACTCCTTGGCGTCGTCGGAGCTCATGTACACCTTCTGCGCGTAGCTGCGGAAGGCGTTGATGTCCGGCGTATAGACGTCGAGGCCCTGCTTCTTGAAGCCGTCGGCAAGCTCGGCCTCCCGCTTCAGGTGCTGGGAGGCGCTCCACTGGATCGCCTTGTCGCATGCCGCCTGGAAGGCCTTCTGCTTGTCGGGCGACAGCGCGTGCCAGGTCTTCTGGTTCATGGTGAGGACGTCGAAGCCGACGAGGTGCGACGTCAGCACGATCTGCGACATGACCTCGTAGAACTTCATGTTCTGGACGTTCGGCAGCGGATTGTCCTGTCCGTCGATCGCGCCGGTCTGCAATCCGGTATAGACCTCGGCGTACGCCATCGGGGTGGGGTTCGCGCCGATCGACCTGCCGAGAAGCTGCCACGCCTCGCCGGGCGGCATGCGCAGCTTGATGCCCGACATGTCGGCCGGCGTGTTGATCTTCTTCTTGGGCTTGAGACCGACCTGGCGCGTGCCGAAGAACGTGGGGCCGAGGATCTTGACCTTGAGCTGGTCCTCGACCATGCCCTTCATCTGCGCGCCGAGGTCGCTCGCGAAGAAGGCGTTCAGGTGGTTGGCGTCGCGGAACAGGTAGGCCGACGTGAGGATGGACCACGCCGGCACCTGCTTGGAGATGTCCTGCGGCGCGACGTTGGCCATCTCGAGGTTGTCGCGCTGCAGGGCGACGAGCTCCGTGCCCTGCTTGTACAGCGAGCCGTTGTAGAACGGCTCGATGGTCACATCGCTCTCCACGTCCTTGGCGAGCATGCGGATCATGTCCGCGCGGATGTCCTTGTCCGAGAACACGGCGGCGAAGCGGATATTCGGCTTCGCCTGCGCCCAGGCGGGCACCGCGGCCGACGCGGCGAGGGCTGCGCCGGCCTTCAGCGCGGTGCGACGGTCGAAGCGATGGTCCATGTCATCCTCCTTTCAGATACGTCGTGGCGTATTGGTGAGGTAGCTCACGATGATGTCGGCGACGGTGTCGCGCCGCCGGGCGACGTTGCCCTTCGCGCCCATCTCCGTCTGGAAGATGGCGCCAAAGGTGTGCTGGTTGGTGACGTTGAACATGCCGAGCGCGGCGATCGCCTTGTGCACCTCGATCGGCTCGACGTCGCGGCGGAAGGTACCGTCCGCCTGGCCGCGCTCGATGACGCGGGCGATGCGATCGATGATGGGTCGATTGAGCGAGCGCATGACCGCCGATTTGCGCAGGTGGCGTCCCGCTGCCTGGTTCTCGGCGACGACGAGCCGCACGAACCCGACGTGCCGCATGTAGTAGTGGTAGGTGAACTCGACGATGCGCCGCAGCGCCTCCACCGGCGGCAGGTGCTCGAGATCGAGCTTGCCCTCCGCTTCGCGAATGTCCGAGTAGACCCGCTCGAGCACGCCGATGTAGAGCTTTTCCTTGCTGCCGAAGTAGTAGTTGATGAGCGCGCGCGTCGTGTGCGTACGCGCCGCGATCGCGTCCATGCTCGCGCCTTTGAAGCCTCGCGCGGCGAACTCGTCCAGGGCCGCCGCGACGATGCGCGCCCGGTTCGCCTCGGGCGACTTGGGCTTGCGCATGGCGGCCGTGCCGGAGCGCGACACGCCGGAATCGGTGCGTGAAACTGACGACATGGCAAGTTTCAATTTAACAGGGTCGCCAATTCCAGGCAACTGTGCGGCGGGCGCGGCGCGCCCGCGCCGGATTCGCCGCGCAGGGTCGGCCATGCTATAACGGCCGCATCCCGCTTGCCGTGTCGCCATGCGCCTGACCGACGCCCCGCCGCATCTCGAGCCCGCCCGAGTCGAGCGCCTCACGCACGAGATCCTGATCAACGTCACGCCGCAGGAAGCGCGCGTGGCGATGCTCGAGCAGGCCGTCGTGCAGGAGCTGCACATCGAGCGTTCCAGCGCGCGCGGACTCGTCGGGAACATCTATCTCGGCCGGGTGGCGCGCGTGCTGCCCGGCATGCAGAGCGCGTTCGTGGAGATCGGCCTGGAGCGCGCCGCCTTCCTGCACATCGCGGACATCTGGGAGCACCGCCAGAACGGACACGGCGGCGAGCACAAGCCGATCGAGAAGATCCTGCACGAGGGGCAGACGGTGCTCGTGCAGGTCATCAAGGACCCGATCGGCACCAAGGGCGCGCGGCTGTCCACCCAGGTGAGCCTTGCGGGCCGCCTGCTCGTGTACCTGCCGCAGGATTCGCACATCGGCATCTCGCAGCGCATCGAGGACGAAGCCGAGCGCGAGAGCTTGCGCGGGCGCCTCCAGACGCTCCTGCCGGAAGGCACCGCGGGCGGATTCATCATCCGCACGATGGCCGAGACCGCGTCGCAGCGCGAGATGCAGGCGGACATCGAATACCTGACCAAGCTGTGGCGCGACCTCAACCTCCGCTCGAGCGAAGCGCCCGCCGCGTCGCTGCTCTACCAGGACCTGAACCTCGCGCAGCGCGTGCTGCGCGACATGGCGACCGAGGAGACGTCGCGCATCCTCGTCGACTCGCGCGAGACGTTCCTCCGCATGCAGGAGTTCGCCCGCGAGTACACGCCCGCGCTGACGGATCGCATCCATCACTACGTCGGCGACCGGCCGCTCTTCGACCTGCACGGCGTCGAGGACGAGATCGAGAAGGCGCTTGCGCGGCGCGTCGACCTCAAGTCGGGCGGGTACCTGATCATCGACCAGACCGAGGCGATGACCACGATCGACGTCAACACGGGCGGCTTCGTCGGCGGTCGCAGCTTCGACGACACGATCTTCAAGACGAACCTCGAGGCTGCACAGGTGATCGCGCGGCAGCTGCGCATGCGCAACCTCGGCGGCATCATCATCATCGATTTCATCGACATGGAGCAGGCCGAGCATCGCGCCGCCGTTCTGGCCGAGCTCGACAAGGCGCTCGAGAAGGACCGCACGCGGCTCACCGTGAACGGCTTCACGCAGCTCGGCCTCGTCGAGATGACGCGCAAGCGCACGCGCGAGTCGCTCGCGCACGTGCTGTGCGAGCCGTGCCCCATGTGTCACGGACGCGGCGAGCTCAAGACGGCGCAGACGGTGTGCTACGAGATCCTGCGCGAGATCCTGCGCGAGGCGAAGCAGTTCAATGCCCGCGAGTTCCGCATCCTCGCATCCCAGTCGGTGATCGACATGTTCCTCGACGAGGAGTCGCAGAGCCTCGCGCAACTCGGGGACTTCATCGGCAAGCCGATCTCGCTTCAGGTCGAGACGCTCTACACGCAGGAGCAGTACGACATCGTGCTGATCTAGCGCGACGATCTGCTATCCTTGGCGTCATGACGTACGAACCGCGCGTCCTGTCTTCCTTGCGCTGGTGGCGCCGCTGACGCCAGGCGGCCCGTCGTTCATTCGTATTCCCTGAAGCAACGTGCCGCCGGTCAGGCGGCATTCGCGTTGCGCGCTCGACCGGCGGCCTGTCCATACAGGAGCCCTCCATGCCCGCGTCACCTTCCCGACCCGTGGTCCTCACGGGCGACCGCACCACCGGCCCGCTGCATCTCGGCCACTACGTCGGCTCGCTCAAAGCGCGCGTCGCGCTCCAGGACGAAGCCGATCAGTTCGTCCTGCTCGCCGACGAGCAAGCGCTGACCGACAACGTCGACGCGCACCGGCGCGTTGCCGACAACGTCGTGGAAGTGGCGCTCGATTACCTCGCGGTGGGCATCGACCCCGCGAAATCGACGATCCTCGTGCAGTCGCAGGTGCCGGAGCTCGCGGAGCTCACGGTATTGCTCATGAACTTCGTCACGGTGTCGCGGCTGGAGCGCAATCCGACGATCAAGGAGGAGATCCGGCTGCGCGGCTTCGAGCGTGACATTCCCGCCGGGTTCCTGGTGTACCCGGTGAGCCAGGCGGCCGACATCACGGCGTTCCGCGCCACCGTCGTGCCGGTCGGCGAAGACCAGGTGCCCATGATCGAGCAGACCAACGAGATCGTGCGGCGATTCAACGCGACGGTCGGGGCGGAGGTCCTGATACCCTGCGCTGCACGGCTGTCATCCGTGACGCGGCTGCCCGGTATCGACGGCAAGTCGAAGATGAGCAAGTCGCTCGGTAACGCGATTGCGCTGGGCGCGACGCCCGACGAGATCCGTGACGCGGTGCAGCGCATGTACACCGACGAAGGACACCTGCGGGTTTCCGACCCGGGCAAGGTCCAGGGCAACGTGGTGTTCGCGTTCCTCGACGCCTTCGAGCCCGACAGCGCGCACGTCGACGCGCTGAAGGCGCGCTATCGGGCGGGCGGACTGGGTGATGCGGCGCTGAAGCGCATGCTCGACGAGCGCCTGCAGGCGGTCCTCGCGCCGATCCGCGAGCGCCGCGCAAACTTCGCGTCGGATCGCGCCGAGGTGCTTCGGGTGCTCGAGGCCGGCACCGACCGCGCGCGCGACGTGGCTGCCGGCACGCTCACCGACGTGAAGCGCGCGCTGGGACTCGATTATTTCGCGCGGCTTGCGCGCCCGCGGGGCTGACCCGAACTCACGCCCTGCGCCGATGCCGGCGTGGGTCGGCGCGGCCGCGTGCGGATCACGCCGAGCACGCCCGTGTCATCGAGCAGCACGACGGCGACGATCGCAGGCTCGTCATTGCGCCGTTTCCTCGTCGGCATTCCGTGGACTGTCGCTTCGCGACGCCGCCAGCTGCGGCGCGTGCGCCAGCGTCTGGTACACGACGCAGTACCGCTCCGTGAGCCGCAGCAGCGTGTCGATCTGCTCCTGCGAGGCGTCGGTATCGAGCGTGAAGCGAACGCGAATGCTCTGAAAGCCGACCGGCACTTCCTTCGACACGCCGAGCGTTCCGCGAAAGTCGAGGTCGCCTTCGGCTTCCACCGACGCGTCGCGCAGCACGATGCCGAGCGCGGTCGCGACGGCGTTCAGCGTGACGCCCGCGCAGGCGACGAGCGCCTGCAGCAGCATGTCGCCCGAGCAAGCTGCAAGCCCGCTTCCGCCCGTCGCGGGATGCAAGCCGGCCTCCACGAGCGCCCGGCCGGTCTCGACGTTGCAAGCGATGCCGTCGGCGAGGCGGCCGCGCGCGCGAAGCGTGATCAACGCGCTTTGCGGCGTCTCGCGGTAGCGCGCCTTCAGCGGCGCTTGCAGCGCGCGGAGGTCGTCCGGATTCATGATGTCGTCGCCGATGGGACGGCGAACGGCCGGTCGGACGATGACGCGTGCGCGACGCGCGCCGGGATGTCTCTCATTTCTGTGCGTGCAGCAACACCGGAAGGTGGCGCCGCACCTTGGCCGCGACGAGATCGCGCATCACGCTCACCTTCTCCGACGACGTGAGCGCATCCCATGGCTGCGATGCATCCCTGCGCGACGCGGTGAACATCTCGGCTTCGCTGGACGTTTCGCGCCCGAGGACCGCCCGGGTGTCGAGGTCGACGAGCAGCAGCTGAATGTTGGCGAATACCGCGAGGAAGCCGAGATCGTCGACATGGAGTTGCGGGTTCCAGAGCGTCGCCTCGCCGTCGAGATAGTAGCCGAGGCCCGCCTCGGCGCTTTCCCCAAGATGGACGCGCGCCTGGGTCCACCGAGTCTCGACCGGAAGCTGGATCGGAGCGCGCACCGGCGTGACGATGATCAATCGCGCCCGCCTGGGATCGATGACATTCGGCCGCACGGCGTCGATCAACCGGCCGACCGCTGCAGTGTCGAGGTCGTATGCGCGATCGTCGACGAGCATTCCGGAAACCCGCGCTCGCACGACCGGTGGAGCGTCGCTCGGCCCGATCTCGCGAAGCGTGCGCTCAGCGGCATCGAGGACCGCGTCCTCGAACGTCGCGTCAGCAAGCGGATAGGTGTCCCGGGTGACACCGGTCATGTTCGTGCCGGCCTCGACACGCTTCTTCACGATGGTGAATCCCGGTCCGATCGCGCTCACCACGACATACTGCTGCGGAAGGCCGGCTCCGCGCGCGCATGATGCGCACAGCAGCACTGCGTACAGGCACAATACGACAAGCCGGGGTGGACCCCTTCTCATCGTCGCTCCTCGCGCGGACGGCGGCTACGCGCGATCGTAGAGGCAAATCGGCCGTCCGTCACGTCACGTGCGGACGACTGCCGGGCGGCGGCACGCGAACGTCTGCATGATCGAACGTTTCTTCACGCGCATCCGTGCGTTTGTCGCCCGCCTGTTCCGACGCAAGCTCGCGCCGGGCCGCTTCGAGTCGGGCAGCGCGGGCTCGTGGCACGGCTTCCTTGCCGGCGTGCCGACGGTGCTTCCGCGCCGCGAGTACCTCGTTTACCTGCCGCGCGGCCATTCCCGTTGGCGCCGCTATCCCGTGCTCGTCCTGTGCCACGGCTGCCGGCAGAGCCCGGAGGAAATCGCGGCCGGGACGCGCATCGCCGAGTTCGCTGACGCGGACGGCTGGCTCGTTCTGCTGCCCCGTCAGAAGCAGTCGGCCAATGCATGGAATTGCTGGAACTGGTTCGACGCGCGCACCGCGCACGGCGAAGGCGAATGCGCGATCGTGCTGGCGCAGGTCGACGACGTCGTGAAGCGCTGGCGCGGCGATTCCGATCGCGTCGTGGTGGCGGGCATGTCCGCGGGCGGCGCGCTCGCCGCAGCGCTCGCATTGCGGCACGCGGCGCGTGTTCGCGGCGTGTTCGTCCACTCGGGCGTCGCCTGCGGCGCGGCGACCACCGCGATCGCGGCATTCGGCGTCATGAAGCATGGTCCCGATACCGACGTCGAGGCGGTTGCGCGCGACGCGCGGCAGGCCGCACCCCGAGCGCTGCGCGTGCCGCTCTGCGTGGTGCAGGGTGGGTCCGACGACGTCGTGGCGCCGGTCAACGCGGTTGCGCTTGCACGCCAGTTCCTGCGGCTCAACGAGCACCCCGCCCTGTCGCGCGCATCGGATCCGGGCGCGCTCGAGGCGAACGCCCTTCCGCCGCCGGACGTCGAGATGCGTGAAGCATCGGCCGATCGCTCCGTGATCACGCGCGAATGGCAGATGGATAGCCGCCTGTCGGTGCGCTACGTCAGCATCGGCGGCCTCGCGCACGCATGGAGCGGAGGCGACGCGGCATATGCATACAACGATCCGCATCCGCCGCCTGCTACGGAAATCCTGGCGCGCTTCGCGCGCGACGTGGCCGACTGACATAATGTCGGCTCCGAATGCGTCTCCGGGGAGTCGCCATGCCGGCCACCGCCATGAACCACTTCACGATCCTCACCGACGACGTGCCGGGCACGATCCGCTTCTACCGCGACCTGCTCGGCCTCATCGACGGACCACGCCCGGCGTTCGAGTTTCCGGGCGCGTGGCTGTATGCCGGCGACCAGCCGATCCTGCACGTCATCGGCGGACGCGCGCGCGACGAGCTGCGCACGGGCGTAATCGATCACATGGCGTTCAGCGCCACCGGGCTGGCCGAAACCCTCGCGCGTCTCGCTGCTCACGCCGTGCAGCACACGTGCCGCAAGCAGGTCGGCTCGGGCACCTGGCAGGTCTTCTTCTTCGATCCCAACGGCGCGCGCGTCGAGCTCGACTTCGCGGCCGAGGAAACGCGCGAGCGCGCACCGGCGTGAACGTCGCGACGGTCGACCATCTGGTCATCGCCGCGACGACGCTGGCGCAAGGTTGCGACTTCGTCGAGAGCGGTCTCGGCGCGCGCCCCCAGCCCGGCGGCCGGCACCCCGCGATGGGCACTCACAACGCGCTGCTGAAGCTCGGCGAGCGCCTGTTCCTCGAGGTGATCGCGATCGATCCGCAGGGCGTGGTGCCGCCCCGGCCGCGCTGGTTCGACCTCGACGAGCCGCGCGTGCGCGCGACGCTCGCCGAAGGCCCACGGCTCATCCATTACGTCGCGCGCACCGACGACATCGAGGCGCTGTCCGCGCGCAGCCCCATCGACCTCGGCGACATCGTGCCGGCCACCCGCGGCGATCTTCGCTGGCGCATCACGGTGCCGGCCGACGGTCACCTGCCGGCACGCGGACTCGTGCCGACGCTCATCCAGTGGTCCGACACGCGGCATCCCGCGGACTCGCTGCCCGACCATGGCTTGTCGCTGGTCGCGCTCGCCGGCGAGCACCCGGATCCCGCACCGGTGCGCAACGCGCTCGCGCGCCTGGGATTGGGCGACGACGTGAAAGTCACGTACGGACAATCGCCGCGCCTTGCCGCGATGATCCGCACCTCGCGCGGGATCGTGACGATCTAGCGGTCAGCCGAGTGCGCCGCGCGCGGTGATCGGCCACACCGCCTCGACGGTGTCGCCTCTGAACGCGACGATCCAGTCGTAGAGGTTGACCGTCGGATCGCAGTGGCCCGGCACGAGCCATACGTGCTCTCCGAGCCGCGGGGGCGACGCACCGCCTGCGACGGCGAGGATGCCGTGCTCGTCGGTCGCCTTCCGGTACTCGAGGCCGGGCCAGCCATGCACGATCGGGAGGCCCGCGTCGAAGCTGAAGGCCTTGAGCCCCGCGTCGACCACGACGCGCTCGGGCGCCGGCGCGCTCATCACCGCCGACAGCACGAAGAGGCTCTGGTCGAAGCGCACGTCGTCCGCAGCCAGCGTGTTGCGGCCGTAGTCGACGTCCATGAACACGTACGAGCCGGGTTGCAGCTCGTCGTAGGCGCCGGAGGATTGCTCGAGGCGGTACGTCCCGGTGCCGGCGCCCGTCACGATGTCGCACGCGATGCCGGCGGCAACGATGGCCGCGCGCGTCGCGCGTGCGTGCTCGGCGGCCGTTGCGATGGCGGCGTGTCGCTCTTCGGGCGTGCGCAGATGCTGCGCCGCGCCCTGGTACGCCTGCAGGCCGCGGAAGCGTAACCCGGGCGCCGCAACGACCGCGCGCGCGAGGCCTGCGGCGGGCGCGCCCGGGGCCACGCCGCAGCGATGCGCGCCGACGTCGATCTCGATGTAGACGTCGAGCGTGACCCCGATCGCGCGGGCGGCCTCGGACAGCACCGGCACGACGTCCGTCGAATCGACCAGCACGCCGATGGTTGCATCGCGCGCGAGCGCGGCGAGCCGCGCGATCTTGCGCGGCGCAACGACTTCGTTGGTGACGAGCACGTCGCGCACCCCGGCGGCGACGAACGCGGCCGCCTCGTCGGTCTTCTGGCAGCACACACCGACCGCGCCCCGGGCGATCTGCGCGCGCGCGATGTCCGGGCACTTGTGCGACTTGGCATGGGGCCGCAGACGCATCCCCTGCGTGGCGTCCGCCATGCGATCGAGGTTGCGCTCGAACGCGTCGAGATCGACGCACAGCGCAGGCGTCTCGATCGTGTCCAGCGGGTCGCCCGCGCGCGCGGGAACCGGCTGCATCAGTGGACGAAGATGAAGTACGCGGCCAACGCGATCAGCGCGTACTTCACGGCGCGGAACACCGTGCGGTTCTTGCGCTTGAGGCGCCCGAGGAAATCGCTCGAATGGCCGAACAGGGCGTAGACGCGGTTGAGGAGGCCGATCGGCTCGGTCTCCAGGTTCTGCGTGGAGGCGGCGCGCATGATGTGCCGGGCGAAGAGCCGGTTGACCGCGCGCATCACCGGCGTGCGCAGCGGGCGTTCCACGTCGCAGAACAGGATGATGCGCGTGACGTCGGTCTCGTTCTGCGCCGAGTGGATGTACGTCTCGTCGAAGAGCAGATCCTCGCCGTCGCGCCACCAGTACGGCTGGCCATCGACGTAGATCCTGCAGCGGTCCGAGTTCGGCGTCACGAGCCCGAGGTGGTAGCGCAGCGAGCCGGCGAACGGATCGCGATGGCGGTTGAGCTTCGCGCCCGGCGGCAGCAGCGCGAACATCGCGGCATTCACGTTGGGCAGCGACTCGACCAGCGCCACCGTCTTGGGGCAGGCCGACTGCGCCGAAGCGATCGGCGCGCCGTACCACTTGACGTAGAAGCGCTTCCACCCATTCTTGAAGAAGGAGTTGAACCCGAGGTCGTTGTGGCCGGTCGCGGCGCGAATGCTGCCCTGGTCCATGAGCGCGACCGCTTCATCGCGGATCGTCTTCCAGTTGGCGCGCAGGACGTCGAGCTCGGGAATCGAGCGCGGATCGAGGATCGGCTTCGGCGGGACCGCGGAGAACAGGTACATGAGCGCGTTGTACGGCGCCATGATCGTCGAATGATCCGACAGCTGCTTCATGAGCGAGTGGCGCACCCGGCCGCGAAAGTGCACGAACAGCGCGGCGGCGACGAACACGTACACCACCAGGAACTTCGGGGCGAAGACCGCGGCGAGGACTTGCGCGGGATCGGAAATCGACGACGGCGGCATGGGTATCCGGGCCTGCAGCATTTGCGAGCAGGCGCCGCGGATTGTACTCCTGCCGGTCGTGCGCACGTTCCGCCGAAGGCCGCGCCGCGGCAGGCGCGGATGCGCCGCTCAGGCGCGAATGCGGCGCGCCCGCGCGCTACCGCGGCGCGGCGTCGGCGGCGGCGGCGAGCTGGCCGTACACGAGGCGGCCGATGGTGAGCAGCTGCGTCCGATCGACCTGACCCGACAGCGCGTAGCCGCAGTGATCGTCGATCCAGTAGAACACGCCGACGCCGTCCTCGACCGCATAGCGGAAGGCGGTCTCTTCGGGGCCGGCGCCCTGCTTGCGCACCTGCAGCGTCAGGCGCTGCTTGTCCGCGTTCTCGTACATGAAGAGCGCCGTCGGGTTTTCGTTCCCGGCCACGAGTCGCCCGCCCACCAGCGCGAAGCCGACGCTGTTGAGATCGGGGGCGTGTACGCTGAAGCCGAGGCGACGCGACAGCCATGTGACGAGCCGCTTCTCCTCGCTCGCCCACACCTCGACGGGACGATTCGCGTCGCTCGCGTAGAGCACGTGCGTGAGCGCCGCCTGTCGCGCGAAGGTCGTCGGCGTGCCCGCCTGCTGGAGCAGCAAGTCGCGCGCGAACCACCCGACCGTGCAACCCAGGACGAGCAGCGCGGCGGCGGCAAGCGGCGGCAGCATGCGCCGCCAGCGTGACGGCGGACGCATCGCGGCGTCGAGCAATCGCTGTGGGATCGTCTCGGTCAGCATCGGATCGAGCGCGTCGCGCAGCGCGGCGTTCTGCCGGCGCACGTCGGCGACGTACTCCGCGAGGCCGGCATCGCCGCGCAGCGCGGCTTCGATGGCGGGCACGCGCTCGGCCGGCGCGCGGCCGTCGGCGTAGGCCTGGAGATCGGCGTCCGAGACGGGCAGCGGGCTCATTTCACGACCTTCAGCGGCATCGCGCCGGCGTCGTCGCGCTGGCTGGCGCGACGGAGCTTGTCGCGAGCGCGCGACAGCCGTGACATCACCGTGCCGATCGGGATCGCCAGCACCTTGGCGATCTCCTCGTACCGCATCTCTTCCACGGCGGCGAGGATCAGCACTTCGCGCTGCTCCGCCGGCAGGCGCGCGAGCTCGCGCACGATCTCGCCGAGCTCGACCCGCAGATGCTGGTTGGGCCGCACGGCGAGCTCGCGCGCGACGCCGTTGTCGTCGTCGTCGAGCGACACGCTCTGCGCATCGCGCCGCGCGGTGGCTCGCTGATTGACGAAGACGTTGTGCATGATGGTGAAGAGCCACGCGCGGAGGTCGGTGCCGGCCGCCCACAGGCGGCGTTTCTCCCAGGCACGTGCAAGGGTCTCCTGGACGAGGTCGTCCGCGCGGGTCGACTCGCCCGTCAGCACGCGCGCGTACCGGCGCAGCCGCGGGATGGCGGCGACGAGCTCGGGCTGGGGCAGCGGGGCATCCACGGGCATGGGTCAACCACGACAAAGAAGCGCCGGCGGGGGGGAGAGACCCGCCGGCGAAAGGGCCGATGCTACGACCATTCCCTGCTCGCACTGCGACACGCGGCCTCCGCCGGCGTTGTCACCGGAGGGTGAACATCGGACCGCAGGCGTTATTCCGGGGGCCATGGCCTCACAGGAGGAAGAGCGTCGCGAGGCCGAGGAAGATGAAAAAGCCGCCGGAATCCGTAACCGCGGTGATCATCACCGACGACCCCACGGCGGGATCGCGCCCGAGCTTCATCATGGTGATGGGAATGAGCACGCCCATCACGGCGGCGAGCATGAGATTCAGCGTCATCGCCAGGACCATCACCAGCCCGAGGGGCACCTGCTTGTACAGCATCATGGCGATGACGCCCATGACGCCGCCCCACAACAGGCCGTTGACCAGCGCGACCGCGAGCTCCTTGCGGATCAGCTTCCGCGCGTGGTCCGGCGTCACCTGTCCGAGCGCCACTGCACGCACGATCATCGTGATGGTCTGGTTGCCGGAGTTGCCGCCGATGCCCGCGACGATCGGCATGAGCGCCGCGAGCGCCACGAGCTTCTGGATGGAGCCTTCGAACACGCCGATCACGCGCGAGGCGACGAAGGCGGTGACGAGGTTGATCGCGAGCCACGTCCAGCGGTTGCGAAACGACTTCCACACCGAGGCGAAGACGTCCTCTTCCTCGCGCAGGCCGGCCTGCGCCAGCGCCTCCTCGTCGGCGCGCTGCTGCACGAAGTCCAGCACCTCGTCGATCGTGACGCGGCCGACGAGGCGGTCGTTCGTGTCGACCACCGGCGCGGACACGAGGTCGTAGCGCTCGAACGCGCTCGCTGCGACGTCGGCCTTCTCGTGCTGCAACAGCTTCACGACCGGCGGCTCCATCGCCTCCGCGACCTGCGTGTCGGGCTCGGTGACGATGAGGCGCGGCAGTGGCAGCACGCCGAGCAGCGTGTCGTTGCGATCGACGACGAAGAGCTGGTCGGTCTGCGACGGCAGCTTGTCGAAGCGCCGCAGGTAGCGCAGCACGACCTCGAGCGTCACGTCGGCGCGCACGCGTACGTCGTCGAAGTCCATGAGCGCGCCGACCATGTCGCCCTCGAACGACATTGCCGCGCGGAGCTGCTCCCGCTCCTCCACGTTGAGCCGGCTGAAGACGTCGTCGAGGACCTCCTGCGGCAGATCGGGCGCGATCTCCGCGATCTCCTCGGCATCCAGCGTGCCCGCCGCCGCGACCAGCTCCTCCGTGTCCATCGACGAGATGAGCGATTCGCGCACCGCATCGGAAACCTCGACGAGGATCTCGCCGTCGCGCTCGGCCTTGACGAGGTCCCAGATGTAGAGGCGCTCGTCGAGCGGCAGGGCCTCGAGGATGTAGGCGATGTCGGCCGGATGCAGGCGCGCGAGCGTGCGCTCGAGCTCGGCCTTGTTGCGCTGCGCGACGGCGCTCGTGCGTAGGCGATCGCTCGCGTCCTGCGCGTGCTGGTCGATGACGAGGCCCTCGACGAGCCGGTTCTTGCGCAGCAGCGCCGTGACGTGCGCGAGCGCATCCTCGACGCGCTCGCTCGCGGGAAATCGGTTGTCCTGGTGTTCGACGGTATCGGGCATGCCGCGCGCGGTCGCCACGGAGCAGATGCTCCGCGTTCATTCTAGCGGTCCCACGCGTGGCGCGCGCGTTCGGCGCGCCGCGAATCTATCCGTGAGCCGCGCGACTCGCGCCGAGCCGGCCGGGCCTCAAGGAAGCTCCGCCGAAGGCATCCGCGCGACGATGATGCCGATCTTCCGAGCGAGGCCCGGCGCGCCCTGGTTGCGCTCGTAGAACCGCGGGTTGGGCGCCATGGCGGCGAGTCGCGCGGCCTGCTCCGCGCTGAGATGCGAGGCCGAAGTGCCGAAGTAGCGATGCGCGGCCGCCTCGGCGCCGAACACGCCGTTGCCCCATTCGATGACGTTGAGGTACAGCTCGAAGATGCGGCGCTTGTCGAGCATCGCCTCGAGCATCACGGTGATGATGGCCTCCTCGCCCTTGCGCCAATAGCTGCGGTCCGGCGACAGGAACAGGTTCTTCGCGAGCTGCTGCGAGATCGTCGACCCGCCCGCCACGATGCGACCGCGCCGCTCGTTCTTCTCGAGCGCGCGCTGGATGCCTTCCCAGTCGAAGCCCTCGTGGTCGACGAAGCGCGCGTCCTCGGCCGCGATCATCGCCCGCTTGAGCGACGTGGCGATGCGCGCATACGGCACGAACTCGTAGCGCAGCACGGCCTTCGGCTGCTTCTCGCGCAGCTCGTCGAGACGCCGCTCCATGAAGGCGGTCTCGCGCGGTGCGTGATCGCGCCACCACCAGATCATGCTCGCGTAGTAGACGTGCAGCAGCGCAAAACCGCCGAGCGCCAGCGCGACGATCACGCCCAGCAGGCGGGCGGCGCGCGAGCCTGCGCGCGCCATCAGGCAGGGCGGAGCAGCGCGAGCACGGGGCGCGTGTCCGGACGCACGCCGCGCCACACGTGAAAGCTCTCGGCCGCCTGCTCGACCAGCATGCCGAAGCCGTCGGCGACAAGGCTCGCGCCATGCTGGCGGGCGAAGCGCAGGAACGCCGTGGGCTCATCCCCGTACGTGAGGTCGTATGCGCAGGCGCCCGGCCCGAACAGCGTGCCGGGCCACACCGACATCTCGCCCATCGTCGTGTCGGCGCTGGTCGCATGGATGACCACGTCGAACGTGCGACCCTCGAGCGCGGCTGCCGACGCCGCGCGCACTTCGCCGCAGGACACGAAGTGCGTGGCCAGCGAGACGGCGGTTTCGACCGTGCGATTGGCGATGGTGAGGGTGCGCGGCCGCTGCGCGAGCAGCGGCGCGACGATGCCGCGCGCCGCTCCGCCCGCGCCGAGGATCAGGACGTCGCGTCCGGCGACGCGCACGCCGAGGTTGTCGTTGAGGTCGCGCGTGAGGCCGACGCCGTCGGTGTTGTCCCCGTACCAGCCGTCGGCGTCGCGGCGCAGCGTATTCACCGCGCCGGCGACGCGTGCGCGCTCGCTCAGCGTGCGCGCGAGCGCGAAGGCCTCGCGCTTGAACGGCAGCGTGACGTTGAGGCCCCTGCCGCCGTCGGCGGCGAAGCGCTGCACCGTCGGCACGAACGCGTTGAGCGGCGCGAGCAGGCGCTCGTACGTGATGTCCTGGCCGGTCTGGCGCGCGAACGTGGCCTGGATCAGGGGCGACTTCGAGTGCGCGATGGGATTGCCGACGACGGCGTAACGATCGGGCATTGACTTCGATGAACCGGTGCAGCGCCGGGAAGACGCTCGCGTCGCCCGATCTTACCGTGGCGCCCGTCGGACGGCGCCAAGCTACTCGCCGCGCAGCTCGTCGCCCTTGGCGAACGTCCAGGTGCGCGTGATGTGCAGGATGTCGGTATCGCGCTTGATGTCGGGCGGGAACGCCGCGTAGGGCCCCGCCATCTGGACGATCTTCACCGCGGCGGCGTCGAGGATGCGCTTGCCCGACGACTTGTTGACCTCGACATGCTCGACGCTGCCGTCGCTGCGTATCGACACGGTCAGCACGAGGCTGCCGTAGAGCTTGTTCACGCGCGCGGCTTCGGGATAGTTCATGTTCCCGATGCGCTCGACCTTCAGACGCCAGTCCTCGACGTAGCGCGCGAAGCGATATTCCTGGGCCCGCGCGCCGATGAAGCGGCGCTTGGGCCGCTTCTGGTACGCGTCCATGTCCTTGGCGATCTGCGCCTCGAGGCGCACGGCCTCGAGCGTGCGCTGCATGATTTCGTTCGCGGTGGGCGAATCGGTCGTATCCGGCGTATCGGTCGCCTTGGGATGCGGGGCGGGCACGGCCTGCGAGTGGAGCTGCGTCAGGAGCTCGCGCGTCTGCTGCTGGAGCGCCTCGACCTTCTGGGTCGCGAGCGCAACCTCGTTCTGCGGGCTGTCCTTCGGCAGGACCGGCAGCGGCGTCTTCGCGCGCCGGTTCTCGTCGGTATTGCCGCCGCCGTCGAGATTCGCCTGCGCGAGGATGTCGGCCTTGGTGGGCTTGGCCTTGGACTTGGCGTTGACCAGCGCGATCTCGAGGGGCGGCCCCTTGTCGGCGAGCTGGCGCAGATCGAACGGGCTGAAATGGATCGCCAGGACGATGGCGTGGATGACCATCGAGACGATGATCGCCACGCCGAGCAGGCGGTCGCGACGCGGCGCGTGCAGCGCCTCGGGCGGGATACGCGCGGGTGGCAATGCACCGGCCGGGGCCAAATGTGCCGTTTTACGCGGCGCGGCACGCGGCTGCGGCGCGACCGCCGGCTCGCTCGCGGCCGGCGCCTCCTCGACGACCGGATGAATCGCCGTGGGCTTCGCGCGCGGTGCTCGCGCCGGCTTGCGTGCCGTTGGCGGCTTCGCGTCCGCGCCGGGTGCGGCGTTCGGGGCAGCGGCGACCGAGGGCGCCGCCGTGGGGGCTGCGTCAGCGGACGGCGCGGCTTTGGGCCTCGTCGGTCTGCGTCGCGCCGGCGCGGGCGCCTCGTCGTTGGACGCGATCGAGGGTTTCGGCTGTACGGAGCGCTGCGGCAACGGACGTGCGGTACAGGATGACGGGCGCGATTGTACAAGCGAGCGTCATGCCAGTGGCATCGCCGTGCGGGGCTCGCCTCACCGCGCTTCCTCCCCGCATGCCGGAAAGGTCTCCCCGGCGGGGCCGCGGCGTAGCCCCGCGTAGCGGCATTCCAGCGTCTCCGCGAGAAGGTCGATCGCGCCGACGCTCACGCGAACGGGTGTGTCGGGCGCCAGCGGCGGCAGGTCGGGCAGGCGCACCGTCAATGGCAGGTTCTCGAATCGAACGATCGTGTCGCGCACGACGCGCGCAGGCGCTTCCGCGGCGCCTTCCTGCCGCAGCGCGCGCAGGCACCAATACCGCTCCATCCGGTCCTGGAACTCGGCGTACTGCGCGTACGTCGCCTCGAAGTCGGTGAGGATCGCGAGAAGCTCGGGATCCCGCTCGTCGTACGGTGCCCGCTCGCCACGCACGCATGCGAGGAGCTGACGCTGATTGACGAGGTCGCTGTAGCGTCGCAGCGGCGAGCTCGCCCACAGGTAATGGCTCACGCCGAGGCCCTGATGCTCGCCGGGGCGTGTCGAGAACCGCACCTTGCCGTTCGACTGGACGCGATACAGGCCGGCCATCCCCGCATCGGCGAGAAGACGTCCCCAGGTCGCGTTGGTGTGGATCATGAGCTCGGCGACGAGCTTGTCGAGCGGGCTGCCGCGCGCGCGGCGCAGAATCGTGACGCGTCCCGCTTCGCCGTCGACACCCGGTGCATCCCAGTCGACGTAGAAGCTGTACTCGATGCGCGGAAAATCCGGCTTCGCGCGCGCCGACGCGAGATGACCCACAAGCCGCCACAACGCGCGCAGCTCGCGCGTCCACGGCGGCTCGCCGTCGAGCGCGGCGTCGGATGCAAACGCTTCCGACGTCTCGTACAGGCGCAGGTTGGCGGCGACCGGCACGCGCTCGAGCCGCGTGTGATGGCGGATCGGCGTTCCGCTCGCGTCGCTCTCGATGTAGAGGGACAGCGCCGCCGGGGATGTTCCTTCGAGCAGCGTGAAATGCGCGATGCTCTCCTCCGGCAGCATGGTCAGCTTGCGCCCCGGCATGTACACGGTGGAAAGCCTTGCGCGCGCGGCGGCGTCGCGCGGCGAGCCGCGACCGATTCGGAATGCCGGGCACGCGATGTGAATGCCGATCTCGACGTTGCCGTCCGCGAGCTCGCGCACCGAGAACGCGTCGTCGATCTCGGTGGTGGTGGCGTCGTCGATGGAGAACGCGCGCACGTCGGCGAGCGGCAGCGCGTCGGACACCTCGTCGAGCGGCGGCATCGCGGCGAACGCGACACCGCGCGGGAACGCTTCGGCGAGGAATCGATTGAAGTGATATTCGTGCGTCGACGGAATGGCACCCGCGCGCGCGAGGAGCGCCACGACGCTCGTCTTCTGCGACGCCGCAGCGGCGGCGACGGCTTTCCATTCGAGCGCATTGCGGTCGGGCCGGTAGAGCAGCATCGGCAACGCCGCGCGAAGCGCCTCCGGCAGGCGTCCCGCCACGAGCTCGTCGGCCCATGCGGCTGTCTGCTGCGCCTCGCGCGCCTTGCGCTCGACCGACGCCAGCGCCGCCTTCAGCGCTTCGGGCGGCGCCTTGCGATAGCGTCCCTTGCCGCGCTTGTAGAAGTGCATCGGCGACGCTTGCAGGAGCAGCGCCACCGCGGCGGCTTGCGGCGCCGACGGCGTGCCGCCGTAGTATTCACGCGCGAGCTCGTCGAAGGTGAACTCGCCCTCGCCGCTCGCTTCCCAGAGAAAGCCCGCGTCGAGCTCCGCGGCGAGGCGCTGCGCCTGCGCGAGCGCTTCGCCCGCGCCCGGTGCCGCGAATCGCAGCAGCACGTTCGCAACCTTGACCTTGAGGCGCTTGCCGGAAGCAGCCTCCACCTGCAGCGATGCGTCGTGATCGGCGAGAACGGTTCCGGTCCTGAGTTGACCGTCGTCCTCGAAAAGGACATTCATGGAGTGGCGCGGGATGCGGCGCGGCGCGAACGTCGAGCCGCCGATGAGGCATTATAGGCAGCTTCGTTCAAGGGCCGCGAAATGGACTATCGACAGCTCGGCAGGAGCGGGCTCCACGTGTCGCCGGTGTGCCTCGGCACGATGATGTTCGGCGACCGCACCGACGCCGGCGCGGCGCGCGAGATCGTCGCGCACGCCTTCGACGCCGGGATCAACTTCATCGACACGGCGGACGTGTACAACGGCGGCGAGTCCGAGCGCATCGTCGGCGACTGCATCGGCGGTGCGCGCCCGCGATGGATACTTGCGACGAAGGTCGCGAACGTCATGCCCGGCGCGGGCAACGAGGCGCCGCACACCGGCGGGCTTTCACGCCGCTGGATCATCGCGGCGTGCGACGCGAGCCTCGCGCGCCTTCGCACCGACTGGATCGACATCTATTACCTGCACAAGGACGATACGCGCACGCCGCTGGCCGAGACCATCGGCGCGGTCGGCGAGCTCCTGCGTGCCGGCAAGATCCGCTACTTCGGCCTCTCCAACTATCGCGGCTGGCGCATCGCCGAGGTGATGCGCTGGTGCGAGAAGCTCGGCGTGCCGCAACCCGTCGTCTGCCAGCCGTACTACAACCTGCTCAATCGCATGCCCGAGGTGGAAATCCTGCCGGCGTGCGATCACTACGGCCTCGGAGTCGCGCCGTATTCGCCCGTCGCGCGCGGCGTGCTGACCGGCAAGTACGCGCCGGACGCGATTCCGGCCGATTCGCGCGGCGCGCGCAAGGATCGCCGATTCATGGAGACCGAGTTCCGCGCCGAATCGCTCGCCATCGCGGCGAGGCTCAAGGCGCACGCCGAGGCGAGCGGGCGCACCGCAACGCAGTTCGCGCTGGCATGGCTATGGGCCAACCGGATCGTCACGTCGATCATCGCGGGGCCGCGTACGCTGGCGCAGTGGCGCGACTATGTCGATGCGATCGGCACAGCGTGGTCCGGCGAGGACGAGAAGCTGGTCGACGAGCTGGTCACGCCGGGGCACCCGTCGACGCCCGGCTACAACGATCCGGCGTATCCGTTCTACGGGCGGCGCCTCAGGGACCCAGCGCCTTGATGACGTCGTCGGTGATGTCGACGCCCTTTCCGACCCACAGCGCGTCCTGGAGGATGAGGTCGTAGTTCTGGTCGTGCGCGAGGCGCGTCAGCACCTGGTCGAGACGCTCCTTGAGCTTGTCGAGCTCCTCGAACTGGCGCGCGCGAAGGTCCTCGGCGAACTGCTGGCGCAGGCGCTGCACGTCGCGCGTGCGCATGTCGAGATCGCGCTCGCGCTCGGCGCGCTGCTGGTCGGTCAGCCCCGACTTCTCCTTGTCGTACTGCGCCGTCTGCGTGCGCACTTCCTGCTCGCGCGCGGCGATGTCGGCGTCGCGCGCCTTGAACTCCTGCTCGATGCGGGCGAGCGCCGACTTCGCAGGCGCGGAGTCGCGCATGATGCGCTCGATGTGGATGACGCCGATCTTGTAGCTGTCCGCGTGCGCCGGCGCTGCCGTCGCGACGAGCGCCGCGGCGCACACGAGCGCGGGGAACCACGCGCGCATCATCGCGAAGGGTCCCGCTCGCGCACGGGCGCGAGCAGCGCGGCCGCCTCGTTCGCGACGCCGTGCGGCACGTGGCCGGAAGGAACGTGCTGCGCGGCCGACTCGACGTGGCGCGTCTGGTCGTCGAAGTAGAAGTCCGGCGCGAACTCGCGCAGGAACGGACCCTTCTCCAGCCCGCCGAGGAACATGGCTTCGTCCACGTGAATGTTCCAGTCCATGAGGGTGCGGATGGCGCGTTCGTGCGCCGGCGCGCTGCGCGCGGTGACGAGGGCCGTACGCAGTCGCATCGGCACCTTGTCGCGGTCGTCGGCCTGCTGCAGCCGGTGCAGCGCCTCGAGCAGCGGCTTGAACGGACCCGGCGGCAGCGGCCGCGAGGCATGCTGCGCCTCGTGGGACTGGAACGCATCCATGCCCTGCTCGCGAAAGACGCGCTCGGCGTCGTCGCCGAACAGCACGGCGTCGCCGTCGAACGCGATGCGCACTTCACCGGGATGCGAATCGTCGAAGGCGGTGCGCGTGTACACGACCGCGGCGGGAAAGCCTTCGGCGAGCGCGTCGCGAACGTCCTGCAGGTTCGCCGACAGGAACAGGTTCGCATTGAGGGGGCGCAGGTACGCCCAGGGCTCCCGGCCGCGCGTGAACACCGCGCGCTCGATCGCGAGCTGGTTGCCGGCCACGGACTTCATCACGCGCAGTCCCGACACCGGATCGTTGCGCGACAGGATCACGACCTCGATGCGCTTCACGCCGTCGGCGTTGAAGCCGAGGAGCTTCTTCACCAGGCGAAACGCGATGCCGGGCTTCGCGAGCTGGGCGAGGCGCGACAGCTGCAGGTCGATGTAGGGCCGGTCGTCGGTCGGATCGAAGAGCGCGTTCTCCTCCTCGAAGTCGAAGAGCGCACGCGAGCTGATCGCGACCACCAGCTGGTCGGTGAGGAGGGACATGAAGTCGGGATGTTAGCGCCTCAGCCGGGCGCACAGAACACCGGCCCCTCCAGTTGCCATCCGACCGCCTGCATCGCGGGAACGAGCGAAGCGTCGGTCACGTAGCGATGGCGCGACGCGGTCGGGTCCGCGCCCGGCAGCCACAGCCGCTGAACGGTCGTGAGACCGCTCGCGCATTGTCCGGCGATCGGCAGCAGCGCCTGCCACGCGATCCCCTCGTACGTCCAGTGCGGGTCGTCCTTCACCTTCGCGCATTCGTCGGCATTCGCGGTGTAGAAATGCGAGTCGGGGCCGACGCCCGGCACGCCGAAGAACCGGCATACCGCAAGCGCGGCGCTCGGCGCGGCAGCGTCCCGCGGCCACGCCCGGAACTGCATGCCGGTGCGGCTCCATGCCGCACCGAGACCGCCGCCGTCGATGAATGCGACCTCGGCGGCGTCCGCGGTGAGGAAGTACTGGCCGTCGACCGCGTCGTGGAATTCGATGACCGGCACGGTCGCCGGCGCCACCGACGGCACGCCGACGCCCGCGATACCGAGGATTGCGAGCGACGCGAGCTGCGGCGCGTCGATCACCAGGTTGGCATCGCGCTCGCCCGTCGTGCGCGGCGCGAAGTACAGATTCATGCTGCAGCTCGATCCGGGCGCCACGGGCGCACCGAGCCTGCAATCGCTCGCGTCGCCTGAGGACAGCGCGCTGTAGTCGTACGCCGCCGGACCGTTGATGACCAGCGCGCTCGGCGTGAACGGCGCCGAGCCGACGTTCGACAGGCTCACGGTGAGCGGGCCCGCCTGCGTGCCTTGTGTCTGCGCCCCGAAATCCACGGTCGGCGGCGAGAACGCGATCTGTGCGCTGCCCGCCTCAGCATCCACGCCGCGTCCGTAGAACGTGACGATCTGGTCGGGTGTCGTGGTCGTGTTGTGAAGCCACAGGCCGCCCGACGTCTGGCCCACGACGCGCGGCGCGAAGGTGACGCTGACCGTGCATGCCTCCCCGGATGCGAGCGTCTGGCCGGTGCTGCATGTCGTGTCGACGTGGTAGTCCGGTCCGGTCGCCGAATGCACCGACACGCCGGTGAAGCTCCACGGCGCATTGCCGCAATTGCTGACCGTGGAGACCTGCGTCGCCGACGCACCCACCGCGACGTTGCCGAAGAGCAGCGTGTCGGCGCTGGTGCAGATGCGTCCGGCGGCGTGCGCATCGAGCGTGAGGCTCGTCACGGCGAGCGCGAAGCCGCAGGCGCGCGCGAGCGAAACGAGCGTCATGCGTTGCAAACGGGAGCCGCCCGCGGCGCGAGGCCGCGGGCGCGGGGTGCGGAAGTTTCTCAGGCTGCGCGCTTCAGGTCTCTCGCCACGTCCTGGAACACGGCGTGGATCTCTCCGACGGCCCACGCGAGATCCTCGCGCGGAATGTTGAGCGGCGGCGCGATGCGGATCACCGTGCCGTGCGTGTCCTTCGACAGGATACCGCGCGCGAGCATGCGATCGACCACCGGCCGTGCGCCGATCGCGCGCGGGTCGACCTCGATGCCGATGAAGAGGCCCCGTCCGCGCACGTCGGTGACGAACGGATGCGTGCGCAGGCCGGCGAGCTCGCCGAGCAGCCAGGGTCCGATCTCGGCCGAACGCTCGATCAGGCGCTCCTCGAACAGCACGTCGAGCGCGGTCATCGCGACCGCAGCGGCCAGCGGATTGCCGCCGAACGTGCTGCCGTGATCGCCGGGATTGAAGACCTGCATGACGTTGTCGGTGGCGCAGAACGCCGAGACGGGCAGCAGGCCGCCGCCGAGCGCCTTGCCCAGGATCACGCCGTCGGGCTTGATCCCTTCGTGCTCGCACGCGAGCAGACGTCCCGTGCGCCCGAGGCCGGTCTGGATCTCGTCGCAGATCAGCAGCACGCCGCGCTCGCGGCAGATGGCGGCGCATTCGCGCAGGTAGCCGGCCGGGGGCACGATGATCCCGCCCTCGCCCTGGATCGGCTCGACCAGGAACGCTGCCGTGCGCGGCGTGATGGCGAGCGCGAGCGCGGTGGCGTCGCCGAAGGGCACGGTGCTAAGCCCGGGCGGGAACGGCCCGAAGCCGTCGCGATATTGCGGCTCGGTCGACAACCCGCATGCCGTGATGGTGCGCCCGTGGAAGTTGCCGCGGCACGCGATGATCTCCGCATGGCCTTCGGAGACGCCTTTGATCTTGTGCGCCCACTTGCGCGCCGCCTTGATCGCCGTCTCCACCGCTTCGGCGCCACCGTTGGCGGGCAGCACGCGGTCCATGCCGGTGAGCTTCGCCAGCCGCTCGAGCAGGAACGGCAGCTCGTCGTTGAAGTACGCGCGCGACGTGACGCCGAGCGATTGCGCCTGCGCGATGAGCGTCGCGATGATGCGCGGGTGCGCATGGCCGAAGCTCACGGCGGAGTACGCGCTCATCAGATCGAGATAGCGGCGGCCGTCCACGTCGATCAGCCAGCTGCCTTCGCCGCGCGTGAACACCACGGGCAGCGGGTCGTAGTTGCGGGCGCTGAACTGCTTCTCGCGCGCGATGAGGTCTGACGCGAGCTCGGAGTGGGGCGATGCGACGGCGCCCTGGCGGGCGCGGGATGGGGCGTTCATCGGTTGCTCCTTGTGAAAGCGAGCCGGCCGCGACGACCCTGGGGTAGTTATGCGCTCAGTGGCGCATTCCGGACGCGGTCGGCAGGACATGCCGCTTCGGCTTGTGGCCGCGGCATGGGACGACGATGCCGTGTGAGCGGTGACTTCGCCAAGTCATGGCTGCAAGGATACTGGAAATTCGACTTTTGGGCTAGCGGACCATTCCGCTGCGCGCGACCGCAGAGCGGCTGCTCGACGGCATGCAATCTGGTACTTTTGCGCGCCGGCCGGTCACGGTCGAACGATTGTCCGGATTTAGGAAAGATTGCCCGCGCTCCACGGAACGGGCGCACCCCGATGGGCGTCGAATCCGGCAAGGAGGAATGCCATGCAGCGCAAGACCCTGCGTTTCGGCCGCGGATTCCGCGTTGCGCTCCGCAACCGGCGTGCGGAAGCGGCGGAAATGGTCATTGCACCGGGCGACGCGGAGGGCGACTCGCGCAACCGCCATCGCGGCGCCGACCAGTGGCTGTTCGTCGTCGAGGGACGCGGTGTCGCGACCGTGAACGGGCGCCGCCTCCCGCTGCGGGAGGGCACGCTGCTGCTGATCGAGCGCGGCGATCGGCACGAGATCCGCAACAACGGCGAGGCGCCGCTGCGTACGCTGAACCTGTACGTGCCGCCGGCCTACGACAAGAGCGGCGACCCGCTGCCGCGCGGAAAGCCTTGAAGCGCCCTCAACCGGCGTCGGCCGGGACGCCGGCAAAGCGCAGGATCGCCGGCAGCTGATTCACGTAGTCCTGGAACGCGTGGTCGCCGCCTCCGCGCACGTATTGCCAGGCGCCGGCGTAGTAGGCGACGGCTTCGCGGTAGTCCAGGACCTCGTCGGCCGTCTCCACGAGCAGGAAGAAGCGCTCGGGCGCCGACAGCTGCTCGACGCGCAGCGCTCGCAGCTCGTCGAAGTGCGCAACCGTCACGTCGAACGGCTCGCCCGTATACAGGTTCGTCTGCACGCCGAGGTACGGCTGCAGGTCGACATAGGGTCTTACCGCCGGATTGATGCACACCGCGCGGGTGCCGTAGCGCTCCGCGAGGTGCGTGGCGTAATAGCCGCCGAGCGAGCTGCCGATGAGCGCGACGGGCTCGGCGGCGCCTTCGATCACTGCCGCCACCTGCGCGATGGCGGCGAGCGGGGAGCGCTGGAGATCGGGAATGTGGAGCACGGGGCGCATCGCGGACGGCAGGGCGTCGACCGCCTGGCGCAGTTGCGTCGCCTTGGCGCTCGCCGGCGAGGAGCGGAAGCCGTGCAGATAGATGAGCGTCGGCCTCACCGGGCGGCCAGCGCGCGCAGCAGGCGATCGTGCACGCCGCCGAAGCCGCCGTTGCTCATGACGAGCACGTGGTCGCCGGCGCGCGCCGTGCGCGCGATCGCGTCGACGAGGCCGTCCATCTCCTCGTGGACCTCGGCCTTCGCCCCGAGCGGCATCAGCGCGCCCGCGACGTCCCAGCCGACGTTGCCCGCGTAGCAGAACACGCGGTCCGCCTGCGCGAGGCTTCCCGGCAGCGCATCCTTCATCATTCCGAGCTTCATGGTGTTCGACCGCGGCTCGAGTACCGCGAGGATCCGCGCCGGACCGACGCGCCGGCGCAGCCCGTCGACCGTGGTGGCGATGGCCGTCGGATGATGCGCGAAGTCGTCGTAGACGGTGACGCCGGCCGCGGTGCCGCGCAGCTCCATTCGCCGCTTCACGCCGCGGAAGCGCGCCAGCGCCTCGAGGCCGGCCGACACCGGCACCCCGACGTGGCGTGCCGCGGCCAGCGCCGCCAGCGCGTTCAACTGGTTGTGCCGACCGGGATGATCGAGGCGCAGCGTGCCCTGCGGCGCGCCGCCGAGCTCGATCGTGCCGTCCGAATCGATCCTCCAGTCGGTGCCGGTCGCCACCGCGGCCTTGAAGTCGAAGCGCTCGACCTCGCTCCACACGCCGCGCGCGAGCACGCGCGCAAGGCTCGCTTCCGCGCCGTTGACGATCAGGCGCCCGTTGCGCGGCACCGTTCGCACGAGGTGATGGAACTGCGTCTCGATGGCGCCGAGGTCGGGAAAGATGTCCGCGTGGTCGAACTCCAGGTTGTTGAGGACGGCCGTGCGCGGGCGGTAATGCACGAACTTGCTGCGCTTGTCGAAGAACGCGGTGTCGTACTCGTCGGCCTCGATGACGAAGAAGGCGCTGTCGGTGAGGCGCGCCGACGCATCGAAGTCGAGCGGCACGCCGCCGATCAGGAACCCCGGCGCGAGCCCCGCCTGGTCGAGGACCGACGCCAGCATCGCGGACGTCGTCGTCTTGCCGTGCGTCCCGGCCACGGCGAGCACCCATTTGTCGCGCAGCACGTGCTCGTAGAGCCACTGCGGACCCGAGACGTAGGGACGCCCCGCGTCGAGGATTGCCTCGATCAGCGGATTGCCGCGCGAGATCACGTTGCCGATCACGAGCACGTCGGCATCGCGCGCGACCCCGGCGAGCTGCGCAGCGTCGTAACCCTCGGTCAGCGCGATGCCGAGCGCGGTGAGCTGCGTCGACATCGGTGGATAGACGTTGGCATCGCAGCCGGTGACGCGATGGCCCGCCCGCTGTGCGATGGCGGCGATGCCGCCCATGAACGTTCCGCAGATTCCGAGGATGTGGAGATGCATCAGGCGTGGTTTCGAGGCGGTTGGGCGAGGACGCGCGTGTACGCGCGCTCGAGCGCCGCGGCGTAGCGCGATGGATCGGTCAGCTTCGGATCGGAGAACGCCACGCGAACGCGGTCGCGGAGCTGCGCCCGCCATGCGTTGTCGGTGGCGACGCGGATCGCGAGCGCGACGAACGCGTCGTCGTCGTCGGCCACGAGCTCGGACAGGCCCGCATGCACGAGGATGCTCGCGGTCACCCGCTCCGCGTGCCGCTCGCCGATGCGCGTCACGACCGGAACGCCCGCGGCGAGCGCCGACGCCGTCGTGTCGCCGCCCGTGTAAGGCAGCGTATCGAGCGCAAGGTCCGCCAGCGCATGCCGCGCGTGCCGCCATGCCGGCTCGCTCGGCACGAAGGCGAATCGCACGGCCGGGATGCCGAGATCGGTGAGCCGCCGGGTGAGCGCGACGCCGTCGTCGTCGCGCAAGGGCGAGAACAGCAGCCGTGCGGAAGGCACGGCGTCGAGCACGCGGCGCCATAGCGCGACGCAGCGGGGCGACAGCTTCTGCGACGACACGAACTGCGCGAGCACGATCGCGTCGTCCGCGATGCCGAGCGCCGCGCGCCGATAGTGGTCGCGCGGCGCGGCGTACGGCCGCAGCGGCAGCACGCACACGTCGAGCGGCAGCGGACGCTCGCGCAGTGCGACGGCGCCGTCAGGCCGATCGGCGATGCGATCGGTGATCTTCCAGTCGACGCTCGCAAGCCCCACGCCGCCATGGTAGCCGAGGTGCGTCACGATCCTGTGCGCCGGCTTCCGCGCGAGTATCCCCGGCCGCGCGAACGCCGAGTGGCCCATGAGGTCGACGAGCACGTCGACGCCGAGCGCCGCGATCGCGCGTGCCGCGGAGTCGTCATCCAGCGCGGCGAGGTCGACGAATGCATCGGCGGCGGCGCGAAAGCGGTCGGTCGTCGCGTCGGCGTTGCCCGGGAGCGCGATGGAGAAAAGGCAGATGCGGAATCGCGTCCGGTCGTGCGCTTCGATCACCGGCGCGAGGAGCTCGCCCATCACGTGCTCGCGGAAGTCCGCGGACAGGTAGCCGACCACCGTGCGCGGGTCCTGGATCGCGCGAAGCGGCATCGCGATCGGTGGCGCGCCGCGCGCCGCGAGCTCCGCGCGCACCGTCGCGTCGTAGCGGTCGTAAAGCCCGAGCAGCGCGCCGGGCTCGACGTCGAAGTACTGGATGTGCGCGAGCGCTTCGGCGACGAGAGCCGACTCGCCCGGCTCGAACGCGTGGCCCACCACGCCTTCGACGGCGCGCGCCTCGTAGGCGAGGTCGCCCAGGCGCCGTGCCGATGCGAGCGCCGCGACGCGCACGCGCGACGATCGCGAGCCGCGGCGCTCGAACGCGAGCAGATCGGCGAGCGCCGCCTCATCGCGGCGCAACATGAGCAGCACGCCGCGCAGCAGCCACCAGACGGACTCGTTCGCGGGCGCAAGCGTGCGCGCGCGGGCGAGATGCGTCGCGGCGAGCGAATAGCGCTGCAGCCGTACGAGCGTCTGGGCCAGATCGACGCGTGCGGCGAGATGATCGGCGTTGCGCGCGAGCGCGGCCTCGAACGCCTGCTGCGCGGCGGCGTAGTCGCCGCGCAGGAAATGCACCTGGCCCGCCGCATAGTGCGGCTCGGCCCAGTCGCGCTTGCGCCGCGACGCTTCGGCCAGGCTCGCGAGCGCGCTCTCCATGCGACCCATGCGCGCCTCCAGGACGCCCAGGTTGTGCCACGCTTCGGCGCGTTGCGGCGCGCGCTCGATGGCGAAGCGCAGGCGCGCAATCGCGGCGTCGACGCGCCCCGCTTGCGCGTCGTCGGCGGCGGCAACGAGCCACGCCGCATAGTCGGCTGCGGTGGTCATGCGCGCGATTATCGAGGAGGGCCGGACGCCGGCTTGAACGAAGCGTCCACTTCCGTTCAAGGGCGGTATGCGCCCCGCCACGTCACTGCCGCGGAGCCGGCGCCTATGCGGCGTCACGATTTCCCTCGGCACATCCCTTGCCTGCGGGGTATCGACTCGTCCCCCGAAACCATGCTGCGCCGCTTCAATCGCCCCTCGTCCTCCAGCGTCGATCCGTCGGTCCCGCCGCTGGCGGGGGCTGCCGGCGGCGTCCCGGCAGGCGCGCCGTCGAGGGCGCGCGCGCGGCCGCTCGAGCGCGCGTTCGCCGCCGCACGCAGCCGGATTCGCGCCTGGATCGGCGGCCTCGGCATCCGCGCGCGGCTCGTCATGCTCGTGCTCGGCCTGGCGATGCCGTTCGTGCTCTACATCGCCGCGATGGCCTGGTCGCAGGCGCAGGGCGAGCGCGAAGACGCCATGGCGCGGGCCGAGTCGACGGCGCAGCTCATCGCCGCGCGCATCGACGACTTCGTCGCCGATACCGACCAGATGATGCGGCTCATCGCCAACGCAGCGCGCGACCGCGACGGCGCGTCGATGCAGGCGTATCTCAACGGCGTGCGCGGCGACGTTCCCGCGTACGTCAACAACATCGGCGTGTGGAGCGTACAGGGCGAACGCATCGCGTCGCTCGACGCGCGCTTCCTGAGCCTCGGCTTCGGCATCGCGGACCGGGCGTATTTCCGCGAGGTGCTGCGCACCGGCGCGCTCGCCGTGGAAGCGCCGCTGAAATCGCGCGCGACCGGCGATCCCGTCGTACTGTTCGCGCGACCGGTGACCGACGCCCAGGGCCGGACCATCGCCGTGATCACCGCGTCGGCGCGCCTGCGCGAGCTCGATCGCATCATCGACGCGACCCGCGCGTTGCCGAGCGACGCCGTGGTCACGCTGCTGGATCGCGAAGGCACGGTGGTCGCCCGCTCGCGCGAGCCGGACAAGTGGATCGGCCGGAACATGACGCACATGTTCGACACCGATCGCTTCCGCCGTGCGACCGGCAGCAGCGAGATCCTCGGCTTCGACGGCGTGCGCCGGATCTCCGGCTTCGCGACACCCACGCGCGCCCCCTGGAAGGTCTACGTCGGCGTGCCGACCGCGTCGGCGCTGTCGCGCGTCGACGCCGAGATCCGCGCCACGATGGTGCTGGGCGGCATCGCGCTCGTCCTCGGATTGCTGTTCGCGATGATCGCGGGCAACGGCATCACCGCGCGCCTGCGCCGGCTCGCCGACGACGCCGCGCGCCTGGAAGCCGGGCAGCTCGATCATCGCAGCACCGTCGGGGGCCGCGACGAGGTCGGCGTTCTCGGCAACGCGCTGAACCGCATGGCCGAAGCGCTCGAGCAGCGCACGCACGCGCTGGAGCGCTCGACCGACGACCTGAAGCAGGTGACGGCCAACGTGCCCGTGCTGATCTCGTACATCGACGCGCAGCAGCGGTATCGCTTCGCCAACGAGTTCCACCGCGACGTCTTCGGCATCGCCCCCGAGCGTCTCATCGGGCATCGGCTGCGCGACCTCTTCCCGGCCGAGGCGTATGCGCGCCTCGCGCCGCGCATCGCCGAGGTGCTGAGCGGCTTCCCGGCGTCGTTCGAGACCACCTTCAACGCCGACGACAGCGCGCCCTATTTCCTCGTGAGCTGCTTTCCCGACTATGCGGACGACAACACCGTCCGCGGCTTCTACGCGGTGTGCCAGGACATCACGCGGCGCCGGCAGGCCGAGGAAGCGCTCGCCGCACGCGAGCGCTTCACGCAGCTCATCACCGACACGATCCCGGCCCGCATCACGTACCTCGACACCGAGGGTCGCGTGCAGTTCGG
>Ga0105240_10001481_pt1 | contig 39960 bp, 37 predicted proteins | sample KBSC54metaG_FD_80426 | JGI IMG/M metagenome (GOLD analysis project Ga0105240, IMG submission 80426) | Corn rhizosphere microbial communities from Kellogg Biological Station, Michigan, USA - KBS C5-4 metaG | ecosystem: Host-associated > Plants > Roots > Rhizosphere > Soil | place: Michigan, USA... | reverse complement strand
GAGCACAAGCGGGTGTATTTGCGTTGAGAGTTGATTCCACACCGTCGCCAGAGCCGTTGGGTCCGTCACGTCCTTCTTGACCTCTTCGATATAGCCCCTGACGGCTTCCGCACTGACCGGAATGCTAACAAGCTGCCCGGTTGGGGTCTGAATCTTCGGCGCAAGTGGATCGTTCGTGAGGCTCGGGTCAATTGGTCCCAAGGCCGCCTGCTTGGTCATGACAATCTTGTCCGCTCCAAGCGCCATGAGTGTTCCGGTGCTCATGGATTTCGTCGGGACAATGACTTCCAGGTCTTCGCAGAATGACCGAATGAGATTGATCAATCGCCATCCAGCCGACGTGTGGCCGCCATTCGTGTCGAGAATGAGAGAAAGTCTATGGGTCGGCCCAATGTCGTCGAGCAACGCTACAAACGGGGCCACGGCGTCCGCCGCAATCCCGGTTTCAAGACCGCCTCGCTCGCTATTTACGAGAGCCAGAACGCGGGTGTCTCGGTCTCTCTCGATACGCTCGTAGAGAGCCTTACGCGTACCATGATCCATGTCTTGCCGTGCATCCCCCTTGCCCAAGCGGCAGCAATGCCGATGGACGCCCCGAGCGGACCGGCTTGAATCACAGCCGAGATCAGGAGTCAATTTTCGTAAACTGCGTGGCGGGGCTAGCTATGTATATAGGTCCCCAAAAAAGCGCCTCGTGGCCTCCTGATCGAAAATGCCGAACTTGGGCCTGACTGAACACGGATGTGCTCGTAACCCGCCGCACAGCGGAACAAAATTGACGGCGCCCCGGGTAGAGAGGGCCCGTGGAAACACCAGAAACACACCATAGCGGCCTGCCCGCCAACTCGCGTGGACTCGCAAATGCGACGACGGCGCTTGGCACCAGCGCGCCCCGGCTCGCGGCGGCGGAGGTGGAGCAGTTGGTGTTCCGGCTATACGGATTGGCCTCCCGAGCCGAGCCACTAGCTGCCGAGCGAGACCAGAACTGCCTCGTCCATGCGGCGTCGGGCGAACGCTACGTCCTCAAGATCAGCAATCCGTCCGAACCGATGCCGATCGTCGATTTTCAGATCGCCGCGCTCGACCATGTTGCCGGTATCGCCCCGAGCCTGCCGTTGCCACGGGTGATTCGCACGGTAGCAGGGCGGGCACGCGAAGCCGTGCATTTGCCGGACGGCTCGCGCTGCACCATTCGGATGCTGACCTATGTTGACGGTCTTCAGGCCCGCGAGACCGCCAGGTCGGCCGCGCAGAGGCGCGCCATGGCCAGGTGCCTGGCAGAACTTGATACTGCCCTTGCCGGGTTCGTTCATCCCGCAGCGATGCACGACCTCTTGTGGAATGTGGCGACGGCGCACCGGCTCCGCGACAAGCTGGAGTTCATCGCAAATCCGGACCGCCGCGCAATCGCGGCACTCTTCATGGACCGGTTCACAAAGGACGTGCTTCCGCGGCTGCCGGCGCTTCGCGCCCAGGTCATCCACAATGATTACCATCTCTACAATGTGCTGGTCGCACCGGACGACCCTATTCGCGTGTGCGGCATCATCGACTTCGGCGACATGGTGTTGGCGCCACTGGTCGGAGAAGTCGCTACCGCGGCAAGCTATCATATGGAAAACGAAGAGGAGCCCTTCGCCGGAGCTTCGCAGTTCATCGGCGCCTATCATTCGTCACTGCCATTGACGGATGCGGAACAGGACGTCCTGCCGGACCTCGTCGCAACGCGTCACTTGATCACGCTGCTCATCTCGGAGTGGCGGGCGAGCCGCTACGCAGACAACCGCGAGTATATCATGCGCCACAACCCGTCCGCATGGCAGGCGCTCTCGCACATGGCCGATTGCACGCGCGATACGTGCCGCGAGCAGCTGCTCGCCAATCTCAAAAGTCCAGGAGATCCTGATGAGTAGCACTGTCGATATGAACATGGTGAACGCCTATATCCCGGGGCGGACCGAGCTTGCGCCGGAGACGGCGGCGATGATTGCCCGCCGCGACACGCTCCTCGGACCGGCCTACCGCCTCATGTACGAGGAGCCGCTGCACATCGTGCGCGGCGAGGGCGCGTGGCTGATCGATCCAAAGGGGCGCCGTTACCTTGACGCCTACAATAACGTCACTTCGCTCGGACACTGCCATCCTGCAGTCGCGGATGCCATTTGCCGGCAGGTGAAGACGCTCGCGACCAACACGCGCTATCTCCACGACACGATCTTGGAGCTTGCCGAACGCCTGCTCCGGACGGTCAAGGAGACCGGGCTCTCGCACCTGATGCTGACCTGCACCGGCAGCGAGGCGAATGATCTTGCCTACCGGATCGCCAAGGTGCGCACGGGCGGTACGGGCGTGATCGTCACCGAGACCGCCTATCACGGGATCACCGACTCCGTCTCGCAATTCTCCCCGTCGCTCGGTCCGACGGTCGACCTTGGCGTTCACGTCCGCACCGTCCCGGCGCCGAGCCTCTATCACGCGCAAGGCGATGATCTCGGTGCCCGCTTCACTCGGGACGTCGAGGCCGCCATCGCCGATCTCAAGCGGCATGGCCTCCGCCCCGCCGCGCTAATCGTTGATTCGGTCTTCACGAGCGACGGGATTCTGCCCGAGCCAGCGGGATTTCTCAAAGGCGCGGTCGAGGCCATCAGGCGCGCGGGAGGGCTGTTCATTGCCGACGAGGTCCAGCCCGGGTTCGGGCGAACCGGTGCCCATATGTGGGGGTTCCAGCGTCACGCTCTGGACCCGGACATCGTCACGATGGGCAAACCAATGGGCAACGGTCAGCCGATCGCCGGTTTGCTGGCGAGCCACGACGTTCTCTCCGATTTCGGGAAGTCTGCTCGTTATTTCAACACGTTCGCCGGCAACACCGTGTCCTGCACGGCGGCCGTCGCGGTGCTCGATACGATCGAGAAGGACCACCTGATGGCAAATGCGGCGCGCATCGGCACAATGTTGCGCGATGGAATTGCAGCGCTCGGGAAGAAGCACGAGGCGATCGGTGACGTTCGCGGCGTTGGACTGTTCGTCGCAGTTGAGTTGGTATCGGACCGAGCCACTCGCGTTCCGGACCGGGCCCTTACCAGCCGGATCGTCAATTCAATGCGCGACAAAGGCGTTCTGCTGAGTGCCTGCGCCAAGGGGCACAACGTGCTAAAGATCCGGCCGCCGCTGATCCTGACGGAGGAACAGGCCCGAATGGTCGTAGACGCTCTTGACCAGTCGCTCGAGGAGATGGAATCGGCCGAGCGCAAAGCCACGATCGGGGCGTGACCGGAACCCGATGACAGCAGCCGTTCCTCTGGACAGGATGGATCTTAAGATCCTGACGCATTTGCAGACGGCGGCTCGATGTTCAAATGTGGATCTTGCCGACGCGGTCGGACTGAGTCCCAGCCCGTGCCTCGTGCGTGTGAAGCGTCTTCAGGAAAGCGGTCTCATTCGCGGTTACAGCGCCGACCTCGTGCTCCAAAAGCTTGGGGAGTTCGTGATCGTATTTTCCGAGATCACGATCAGCAATCATCGCCGCCAGGACTTCCGCCTGTTTGAGGACACGGTAGCACAGTTCCGCGAAATCATCGAATGCTACAATGTCAGCGGCGGCTACGATTATCTAATGAAGATCGTCACGACCAGCGTTGGCCGCTTTCAGAAAATCATGGACGAGCTTTTGGCAAGCGACATCGGAATCGAGAAATTCTCGAGCCGGATCGTTCTTCGACGACCGATCGAGAGGCGCGAATATCCAATCGACCTTATCGTCGGAAAGCGCATCTAGCTTCGGACAGTTCGTCCGATCTGGGTTAAAGGGACCCGACCACCAGTTTCGATCCATCCACAAGCCGCGACAGGCGGAATGGAGAGGCCTCGACCGACGGCGTGTCGCCGGCGATCATCTCGGCCGCCAGGAAGCCGATGCCGGGGCCGAGGCCGAAGCCGTGGCCCGAACATCCCGCCGACAACACCAGGCCGCCGGCCTGGTCAACCGGCGATATGACGGGGACCGCGTCGGGCGTGCAGTCGACGAACGCACCCCAGCTGCTGTCAACTTCGATTTTGGCGAGCTGCGGGAAGGTAGTCCGCACATTGTCGACGACCTGACGCGCCAGCCACTCCATCGGCGGCGGGTCGAGCACCCGATTTTCCTCAAAGATGCGATCATTGTTCGTCAGCACTGATGAAAGCGAATCCGGACCGGAGAAGAAGGATTTGCCGATCCCAAGCTTCACCATCTTCAGCCGTTGCCGGAACTGGGGCATGAATTCGCGCGCGTAGCGGAGTCCCTGAGGCGTGATCTCAAGCGACGCCCGTCCGCTGATTGCGAGCGTGTAGCTGCCGTCGAGACGGCGCGTCATCGCAAAATCGGGGCAATAGAGAGCGCCGCCGACGTCGGCCGCGGGCCGGGTGCGCACCGCGGTTTGGCGGACGCTTGCCTGTGGAAAGCTGATGCCGTGCGGCCGAAGGAAGCGCGACGCCCAGGCGCCGGCGGCGCAGAGCACCGCGTTTGCCCGGATGAATCCTTTCTCGGTATGAACGCCAGTCACTCGGCCGTTCGCCAGATCGAGCGCTCGCGCGGCACACTGCTGGTGGATGGTGGCGCCAAGCTGCCTTGCCCCCCCGGCGATGCGGGGAGCAGCAATTGCAGGCTCGGCTTTTCCATCGTTGACCGAGTGGAGCCCCCCGATCCACTTCCGCCGGGTCTGCGGAATGAACTCGGAGGCCTCCGCTGCGGTGAGCATCCGGGTGTCAACGTCGAATTCCTTCGCGATCGCGCGCCAGTGCTCCCATTGCTCCAGCGCCGCCGAGTCATCGGTGGCATAGCGCAAGCCGCACCGGCGGAAGCCCGCATCCTGGCCGATCTCAGTCGCCAGCTGCTCCCACAATCGCATGGATTTGACCGCAAGCGACATCTCGCGACGGTCGCGGTTCTGAAGACGGCACCAGCCCCAGTTGCGGCTGGATTGTTCGCAGCCGACGTGACCCTTTTCGACGAGCGCGACCGAGAGTCCGCGCTTGGCCAGATAATAAGCGGCCGTCGAACCGACGATTCCACCGCCGACGATCACCACGTCGGCGCTCGCCGGCAGCCGCTCGTCGCTCGGGATGCGTTCAACTACAGGCGACATCTTCTAACCCCCGCTCAATTTTTCCTCGCCGGCGAGAATCCCACAATCGCCTTGGTCTCGAGGAACTCTTCGAGGCCGTACACGCCATATTCGCGGCCGTTGCCGGACCGTTTGTAGCCCCCGAACGGCGCATGGCCGTCCCAGGCAGGATAATTGATGTGGACCTGCCCCGATCGAATGCGTCTTGCGACCCGCCGAGCGCGCTCGAGATCGCCCGATTGGACGTGGGCGCCAAGCCCGTAGACCGTGTCGTTCGCGATTGCGATTGCCTCCTCCTCGGTGCTGTACGGAATGAGGCAGAGTACCGGCCCGAAAATCTCTTCCCGGGCGATTTTCATGTCCTGGGCGACCTCCGAGAAGATGGTCGGGCGGGCAAAGAAGCCGCGGTTGAGGCCCTTCGAGCGGCCCGGCCCGCCGCAGACCAGCTTGGCACCTTCGTCCATCCCTGCAAGGATCATGTCCTGCACGCGATCGAACTGTGCCCGGTTGGCGATCGGCCCCATCATCGTATCGGAGGTCCACGGATCGCCCACCACGATAGCGTTCGCAGCTTTGGCTGCGAGTTCCTCGACTTCGCCGAGCCGCTCGGCCGGAACCAGCATTCGCGTCGGCGCGCTGCATGACTGGCCGGCATTGCGCATGCCGGCCAATACGCCTTTGCCCACCGCAGTGCTGAAATCAGCATCGTCGAGCAGGATGTTCGGCGATTTGCCGCCGAGTTCCTGGACGACGCGCTTGACTGTTGGTGCAGCGGCTTGAACGACCAGCACGCCGGCCCGCGTCGAGCCCGTGATCGAGATCAGATCGACATCGGGATGGCTCGACAGCGCCGCTCCAACATCCTCGCCGGTGCCATTGACGAGATTGAAGACGCCGGCAGGGGCGCCCGCATCGTGAAGCACCTCGGCAAAGAGCAGGGCGCTGTAGGGCGAAAGCTCGCTCGGCTTGAGGACCACCGTGCAACCCGCGGCGATAGCCGGCGCAACCTTCGCCGTGATCTGATACAGCGGCCAGTTCCACGGCGTGATGAGGCCGCAGACCCCGATCGGTTCCTTCGCGATCGCGGTCGTGCCCTCGCAGTGGAGGAATTGATAGCGGCTGAGCACGTCCATTTGGACCCGGACATGTTCGATTGCGAACGGAACGTGCGATGCGCGGGCAAAGCTGACCGGCGCGCCCATTTCACTGACCAGCGCACGCACGAACTCTTCAGAGCGCGCGTCCATCAGGTCGCGGATCCGGCCGATGAGCGCGAGCCGGTCATCGGCCGAAGTGCGAGAGAACGTCTCGAACGCGCGCCGTGCCGCCGCGACGGCGGCATCGACGTCACTGCGGCTACCTGCGGCAACCTGGCCAACGACGCTTTCGGTGGCGGGATCGATGACCTCGAGGAGCGCCGCATTCGAGGCGGGGCGCCATGCCCCGTCAATATAGAAGCTGCGCGACCGGTCGTCGGCCATAAGGCGATTATCCTCGGCGAGTGCTTCGGTCACTGAACTAACTCCGCAAATGGTCTTCGGAGCGTAAAGCCTAGCCAGCGCTGGCCGTAGTCGCTCCCGTTTTAGCCGATCAGAAGCATAATTCCTGCTGCGAACGGATCGCGGCGGAAGCGATGATGCCGGTTCGGCAATCGAAAGGCCGAATTCCCCTAGGCGCTCAGCAACAATCTGCCGTGCCGCCCCCGCTTACAGTGAATTCTGTGCGGCTGGCCCAGCAGTTTGGCACATTCGTTGGACGGCAACGCTCGATAATCGACTCTCTCAAATCAGGATGGGAGTGACCTGATGATCCGTGCGCCTCGCTTTTTCGCATTCACCGTTGCCATGTTCTCGATTGCCGCGGCTTCTGCGGTCCACGCGCACGCCGTCTGGGTCGCAGAGCGAGCGGTCGGCTCGAGTGCGACCACCGGCGGAACGCTCACTGGCCTCGCCGTCACTTTTGGCGACGGATCGGAGGAATCCGATCCAATCAAGCGACAGAAGCTGATCACCAGCGTCGCTGGTTACGACAGCGACTACCGCCCGATACCAGCCACGTTGCACGTCGACGGGCCCCTGCTCCTTCTTGAAGGCGCCAAGCCGACCGCCGTCGAAACTGTCGCGGTCGACTATGGTGTGTGGAGCAAGACACCGGACGGTGAATGGCACAACGCCGGCAAGGACGAGGTCGCGAACGCACGAGAGAGCGAACACAATTACAAATATGCAGTGCACCTGAGCGGGCCCCTCACCAAGCGGCTGCCGCTGTTTCCGGACCAGATGATCCAGATCGTTCCGCTCGGGCCCATACCGCAGCAGATGGGCAAACCGCTGAAGGTTCGGGTCTATTTCAAAGGCAAGCCGCTCGCGGGAGCCTTGCTCCAGCCGGACGAGCCGACCGATCCGGACGATCCGGGCCTGAAGACCAGCCGCGACGGCACGGCGATCATGAAGGTACGCAATCAGGGGCTGAACGTGATGGTCGCGACATTCAACGCCCCCAGCGACCAGCCGAAGAAGTACAATCAGATGGAATATAAGGCGACCTTGTCGTTCGTCCTGCCCCACGCTGCCGAATGAGGCGAAGCGAACGATGGAGCATCAGCGGATGAGTGCGGCCCGAAACGCAACGCATGAGGGACATCGCGTCGGAGCCGTCGTCGATCTTCGCGCTTATGCCGCCGCGACGCCGCCGTCTGGCGACTGGGTGCAGGGACGCGCATCGCCGGCGTTCAGCGACGCTGCAGCGACCGTCGCGGCGCTGGCGCCTGTTGGTGAAGGCCATGTTGACATCTTGGCAGCCGACGAGTTCCTCTTAGTCATAGCCGGCCGGCTGGAAATCGACGCCCCTGCCGGACTCCTGGTGCTTGGGGCCTCTAAGAGCGGAGTCATTCCGGCGGGCACAGGTTTTAACTGGCGTGCCGCCGAGGGCACGCTGGTGATCATCGCCAGCGTTCCTGCGGCAATAGCGGGAGAGCCCGCCCGACCGGTGCCGATTGATGAAAGCGCGCCGCTGACGCCCTCGAACCCGCCGCTTGCTGAACTGCTGATCGGCTCGATCCCCGAGTGCAGGAATCATTCCGATTACCGCTCTGCCACAGGAGAATTCGTGTGCGGGACGTGGGATTCGACACCCTATCACCGGCGGCAAACATCCTACGCGCACATCGAGCTGATGCACCTCCTCGAGGGCCGGGTCAGCTTCTACGACGAGAAGGGTCGGGTCATGTTCAGCGCTGGCGACGCCCTGCTCTTTGTGCGCGGTGAGGGATGCGCCTGGCAGAGCGAAGTCCATGTGAAGAAGGTCTACGCGACGCACCGGCCCATCCGACCGATTGAGTAGCGACGGCGCTTTGAGCAGGCGCAAGGTACGGGAGGAACGAGAAGATGGCTGCAATGGGTTCGGCGGCGGCAGTGCCGTTCAATCGCGCTGCGACGGCTGAAGCGAAGTCCACGCCCGCCGCCCGCACGCGCCTTCAAAACATCGATGCGCTCCGCGGCCTGGTCATGCTTCTCATGCCGCTGGATCATATTCGCGAGACCTGGTTCGTCTATGTGCCGGTGAGCGATCCGGTCGATGCACGCACGACGCTCCCGGCCATCGTCATCGCTCGGCTCCTCGTCAGCCTGTGTGCGCCGGTGTTTGTTTTCCTTACCGGGCTCGGGGTGTTCCTCTTCCGACAGAATCATACGCTCGAGGAGACGACCGCCTATCTGGTGAAGCGGGGGCTCGTGCTGATGGCAATCGAGGTCCTCTACCTCTCTCCGATCTACTGGGGAATCGTACCGCAGCCGACGTTCTGGCTGCAGGTGATCTGGTGCATCGGCCTGTGCATGATCGTGCTTGCCGGCGCGATCCGGCTGCCGATGCCGGCAATGATCGCTTTGGGTTTGCTGATCGTCTGCGGGCACAATCTTCTCGATCCGATTCAACTGACGACGAACAACCCGCTGTTCCCGCTGTGGGCTGGATTGCACCAGCGTGCGGTGATTGACCTGCCGTTCGGCCTAGTGGCGAAGACGACCTACCCGGTCCTGCCCTGGATGGGCGTGATCATGCTTGGCTACGCCATCGGGCCGTGGTTTGCCCGCGACAGCGATCCTGCGCTTCGGCAGCGGCGGCTGATCTCGGCCGGCATAGGAATGCTGGTGGCATTCCTCCTCATTCGGGGCGTGAACCTCTATGGCGACAAGCCGTGGTTCACCGTCCCGGGCGACCCCGGCCGGACCTGGATGAGCTTCTTCTCGTTGACGAAATACCCGCCCTCGCTCCTGTTCCTGCTTCTGACGCTTGGAGTGGGAGCGATCCTGCTCGCGTTGTTCGAGCGGATGGGCGATTCTTGGACGATCAGGATACTGGCGGTCTTCGGCGGCGCCCCAATGTTCTTCTACATTTTCCACCTGACGCTGCTGCGCATCCTCTACCACAGCGCCTTTGCAATCTGGGGCCCGAACCACGGCCAGTATTTCGGCGTGGCGAACTATGGATGGGTGCTGGTCTGGTATTTCGCGCTGATCGTGCCGCTCTATGTTCCGACAGCCTGGTACTCGCGGCTGAAAAAGCGCCATCGCGACATCGAATGGCTGAAATATTTCTGAGCGCTCCAGCCATGCTTCACCGACCACAGGTCGTGGGGTTACGCGCTGATCATCTGGTTCAGGCGCTCGAGCTGTCTCGCGCTCTACAGTGGCCATACCGTCTGGAGGATTGGGCATTCGCCCATCGGCTGGGACGCGGATTTGCGGTTGAAGCCGATGGGCGGCTGATCGGGACCGCGCTCTGGTGGGCTTATGGGGATCGGTACGCGACCGCGGGCATGATCATCGTTGCCGCCGAAGCCCAGGGGCGAGGCATTGGCCGGGCGTTGATGGACGCGCTGCTTGCCGATGCGGCGGGACGAAACATCCTGCTGAATTCAACCGAGGAAGGACTGGCCCTTTACACGCGCCTTGGTTTCAAGGCCCGCGGTTACGTTCATCAGCACCAGGCGGTGCTCACGCAGGCGCCAAACAGCGAGAGGATGGAGTTCACCCGCGCCTTTCAGGCTCCGGATCGAAGCGTCATCTACGATCTCGATCGCGCGGCGAGCGGAATGGAGCGCCAAGCCCTCCTCGACGCGCTTCTGCCGATAGCTGAAACTCGAGTCATCGTGCGCGATGGTCGCATCGCGGGCTACGGCTGCATTCGAGAATGGGGGCGAGGGCTCGTGATCGGCCCCGTCGTGGCGGCAACCGAGGGGGACGCCCGAGCACTGATTGCGACGCTTGCCGCCTTTCACCTCGGCAGCTTTGTCCGCATCAATCTGCCAGCTGATACCGGTCTCTCGCCATGGCTGGAGAGCATCGGTCTGCCTCTGGTCTATCGGGAGGTGGCCATGGCCCTGGGAGACATTCCTGAAACCGGGCCCAATCCGACGCTGTTCGTTCAATCGAACCCATCGCTCGGCTGACATCGGGCATTTGTAAGGAAGTATTGGATGGTTGAGACCTTGCTCGAAAAACCAGCTCGGAACCACGGCGAAATGGTCACGCTCGAGGCGATCGAGACTCCCGCCCTGATTCTCGACGCGACGAAGCTTGACCGGAACATCGAGAGGCTGAGGCAGCGCCTGACTAATCTCGGGGTCCAGTTTCGCCCGCACGTAAAGACAGCGAAATCGATCGACGTGGCTCGCCGGCTCTTTGCGGAGGGCCGGGGACCGATCACGGTATCGACGCTCGCCGAAGCGGATTATTTTGCAGCTGCCGGGTTTAGCGACATCACATATGCAGTCGGCCTGTCACCGGACAAGATCGCGCGTGTTCGTGCCCTCGTCGGAGAGGGGGTGGATCTCGGGGTTCTGATTGACTCGGTGGAACAGGCCCAGGCTCTCGCCGAAGCTGCGCAAGGCGGCGGTCCGATGCCTGCCGTGCTGATAGAGATCGATTGCGACGGCCACCGCGGCGGACTTCTGCCCAATGATGCGGCCGTCGTTGAGATCGCCAGTATTCTTCGGCTAGCTGACATTGAGCTGCGCGGGGTGCTCACCCACGCCGGCGAATCCTACGCCTGTCGCAACGGCATTGGCCTCGCAGAGGCGGCGGAAGGTGAACGTGCCGCAGCCGTCGCCGCCGCGGAGCTTCTTCGCCGCAACGGGCATGCAGCGCTGGTGGTGAGCGTCGGCTCGACACCGACCGCGCATTTCGCACGCAATCTCGCCGGCGTGACCGAGGTGCGCGCGGGCGTGTTCATGTTTTTCGATCTGGTGATGCACGGCATTGGCGTATGCGCGCTCGACGATATCGCGGTGTCCGTCTTGGCGACGGTGATTGGCCACCGGCCGGACAAAGGGTGGATCCTGATTGACGCGGGCTGGATGGCGATGTCACGCGACCGCGGAACCCAGAAGCATCCGGTAGATCAGGGTTATGGCCTCGTTTGCGATATCGACGGCGTGCCCTGGCCGGACCTTATCGTGGCGGACGCCAGCCAGGAGCATGGAATCATCGAAGCTCGACCGGGGAGTGGCGCTCCGCTGCCTGATCTTCCGATCGGATCGCGCGTACGAATTTTGCCCAACCACGCCTGTGCAACCGGGGCCCAGCACGAAAGCTATCAGGTCGTCGAAAATGGAAATCGCTCCGTTGTCGCGACCTGGCCGCGGATGCGGGGATGGTGAGTGCGATGCGGAAGTCGGTCGAGAGGCTTAATGTGGCGACCCTGCCGAAGCCGGGCGGCCACTACAGCCACGCAACGCGCTATGGCGACCTGATTTTCACGGCCGGACAGCTGCCCATTCGGCCGGACGGTTCGCATACGGCCGATACCGACTTTGAGGATCAGGCGCGGCAGGCGCTGGCGAATGTGCTCGCCGCATTGGGCGCGGCCGGAGCAGGGGCTTCGGACCTCCTCAAGGTTACGGCCTATATCGTCGGGATCGAGAATTGGCCGCGGTTCAACGCGATCTATGCGGAAGTGATGGGCGCGGCACGCCCGGCGCGGACAGTCGTACCCGTGCCTGAGCTCCACTACGGCTATCTGGTCGAAATCGATGCGATTGCAGCGCGGGGCAACACGAGGGAGCCGATCTCCTGAAGATAATGCCTTGTTGGTAGCCCGTCACCGGCTGCCCCGGGCCGGCGATCCCAAACCGCTTGGGGAACCCTGGTTCTTCCCCTTCGTCGGAGCCTATGACCGCCACCAGGATCTCGTACGCCGAGGGACAGCTCTGCAGCCGCGACTCGAGCAGGAGCAGCGTCCGGCATAGTCTGCTTCACAAGGGCTCCAGTCGAAACATCAGGCCGGAAGGGCGCCCCATTTCGATTTTTCATTCCACTCGCAAGGCATAGGGTCTGCAGGTTGGAAGAGAGGAATGGATCGAAGGGGGAAGTGCAATGAAAAAGGTATTTTATTTCAGTAGCTTCGCACTTTCGAGCGCGGCCTGTTTGGTCGCGGTGCCGGCGTTTGCGCAAACGCAGCCCGCCGACCAGAACGACCGGGCCGCAAAGCCCGTCCAGACCGCCCAGGCGGAGCAGCCGACAAATCCTGCGCAGGCCACGGAAGTGACCAAAGAGGCCAAGACGCAAACCCAGACCACACCGACCGGCCAGATTGTCGTCACCGGAATCCGGCAGCAATATCGCGGAGACGTCCCGCTTAAAGACCTGCCCCAATCGGTTACGGTCCTCTCAAATCAGCTGCTGCAGAAGGTCGGAATCACACGGCTGGACACGGCCCTCGACCTCGCGAGCGGCGTCAACCGCCAGAATAATTTCGGTGGCATCTGGGATGCGTTCGCGATCCGCGGTTTCGCCGGCGACGAAAATCTTCCGAGCGGCGTCCTTGTCAACGGCTTCAATTCAGGCCGCGGCTTCGGCGGCCCGCGCGATGCGTCCAACATCGATCACGTCGAGATCCTCAAAGGGCCCAACGCGGCTCTCTTCGGCCGCGGCGAGCCAGGGGGCACGGTCAACGTCATCACCAAGAAGCCCCTTTTCACCACCCAAGGGAGTGCCGGCGTTTCTTACGGGAGCTTCGATACCGAGCGGGTTGAAGGGGACTTTACGACCCCGCTTGTCGGCGACACGATCGCGATCCGGGTCAATGGCGCCTACAATCATTCCAAGACGTTCCGCGACGTCCTCGACAATACCCGTTTCACGATCACCCCGTCGATACTCGCGAAGCTTTCACCCACCACGACGCTCTCCTACGAACTTGAATATATCAACGTGAAGACGCCCTTCGATCGTGGCGTTATTGCGGTCCCGCAGGCGTCTGGCGGATTGCCAGCAAAGCTGGGCGAAGTCCCGCGGTCCCGCTTTTTCGGCGAATATGCCGATGGCCGGAACACGGTTCATTCCCTCGGGCATCAGGTGCAACTGCAGCAAAAGCTGGGCGGCCGGTGGACCGCACTGTTCGGCTACGGCTACCGCATCAGTTCCTTCTACGGCTATTCGAACGACCCAGAGATCGCTCCGGGCCGCCAGCTTTTGTATCTTCACCCCGAGCTTGGCCTGCTGTCACGCGAGCGGCGCTACCGCGACTGGCACACGACCGACATTACCTACAGGGGCGAAATCAGCGGCGAATTCCTGACCGCCGGACTCAAGCACCACATATTGTTTGGCGCAGACTATGATTCCTTCGACAGCCATCAGATCCAGCTGCGTTTCCGTCCTCCGTCAGCCGCCGCGCAGTTTGCAGGGGCATTCGGGAATACCATCGACATTTTCGACCCGATGTACGGCGTCAACGTGCCGGGGGTTGTCCCTGGCGAGCCGCCGCTCAGCAACTTCCGAAACATCCTTGAGCAGCAGCGCGGCTGGGGTGTCTACGCGCAGGACCAGATCGACATCACGAAGGCGCTGAAGATCCGGCTTGGTGGCCGCTACGACGTGTTCAAGCCGCACGACATCTTTGAAGTCGGCGATTTCAATCATGCCGTCGGTTCGACACCAAGAGTGACGTACCGAAAGTTCAGCCCCCAGGCTGGCGCCGTTTATGAGTTCAGCGACAATTTCTCCATTTACGCGGCCTACGGTGAAGGTTTCCGCCCGAATTCCGGCACGGACGTCAACAGCGATCTCTTCAAGCCAGAGACAACGGTTTCTTATGAAGCAGGTGCCAAATTCGCTCTTCTGGACAAGGCGCTGAACGGTACCATCGCGATATTCAACATCACCAAGAATAATGTGCTTACGTCCGATCCGAACAATGCGGGCTTCTCGCTCGCGCTCGGGCGGGCGCGTAGCCGCGGCCTGGAATTCGACCTCAACGGCAAGTTGCCAGGGGACATGACCTTATGGCTGTCCTATGCTTATCTTGACGCGGAGTCGCTCGTCACGGCGGGCGATCCGAATGGGTTCGGGTTCCTGATCCGCAAGGGCGATCCGCTTCTCAATATCCCCAAGAACAGCGGGAACATCCTTCTCACCAAGGACTTCACCCTCGGCAATGACAAGCTCACCCTCGGCGGCGGCGTCAATTACGTCAGCAAGCGGCTCGGTGAGACCGGGGTCACCTCGTTCCAGCTGCCGGCCTATACGCTGGTGAAGCTTCTGGCATCCTACGACATCGGGGAGCACATCGAGATTTCAGGTGAAGTGAACAACCTGTTCAACGTGCATTATTACCCAAGCTCCTACTCGCGCCTGTGGGTGACGCCGGGAGCTCCGCGCGAATTCACTGCGCGGCTGAATTACCGCTTCTGAGCGTATCGACCGAGGGGGCAGCTTGAGTTGAGGTGCTGCGCATGATCTCGAAGGCCGCAGTCTTTCGGTTCCACAAATATCTGGGACTGATCGCTGCGGCCTTCCTTCTGGTACAGTCGCTGACCGGCTTGACCCTTGTCTTTCGCTCCCGGACCGCCCAGCTGCTCGACCCGGCCGGAATGATCAGCAGCCCCGGGAGCGGCGATGCGTCGCCAGCGAAGCTGCTCGCTTCCGCAGAACCGCTCTATGACGGCTTTCGCGTCGACCGGCTCGTCTATCCCGAGCGGCCCGACGGCACCTACCTCATTTACCTCGCGAATTCGCAAGGCGACAAGCGGTACGTCTCGCTCGATCGCCATAGTGCGGCTGTTCTGCGATCCGGCCCGATCTGGAAGTTTCCGGTCATCGCTGCAGACCAGATCCACTACGAGTGGCTTTTCGGAATCCCCGGGACGGTGTTGATATGCACCGTCGGAATACTCTTGCTGCTTACCGCGGCGATGGGGATTTGCTTCTGGTGGCCTCGCCGCGGCCGCGTTCGCAAGAGTCTCGCGGTTCAATGGCACCTTGCGCCACGTTCAGTCCTGCGGCAGCTTCATCGCACGACTGGCGTCGCGGCTTCGGCGCTGCTCGCATTCATGGCCATCACTGGCCTTTTCGTTGCAGTACCGATCGTTCTCGATGGACCGGCGCAACCGTGGTCCACAACCGAGAGTTTTGCTCCGAAGGTCGAGCCGGCTCTCGCGCTTGCGGAGGCGCAGTTCCCCGGCAGGGCCATTCGCGACATTCGAATGCAGGGGCCATCGCGGATCGCTGTTTTCCTGTATGCGCCGGAACGCAATGCGATGGCGGTGCATCGTGTTGTCGTCGACAGCAGCGGGCCGTCCATCGTCTCGGTGCGGAACGCGTTCGACGACCATGAAGCCTGGGTTATCGCTCTCCCACTGCATGACGGAGAGGATTTCGGTTTAGCCGGAGAAATTGTCGTCGCGCTCATCGGAGTGTTGCTCGCGGCACTTGCGTCCACCGGCCCGATCATGTGGTTCCAGGCCCGGCGCGCCCGCCGGCGGGGCGCTCGAGTTCCGGTCCGGCTTTCTCCACCGCAGCACGCAAAGGCGAAGGTTGGTTCTCCTTTATAAATCCGAGCCGGAGCGTGGGCGCATCTGGCAGGCCTTGTTGGCCAAGCACTTGCCGCAGCTCGAGTTTCGCACGTGGCCCGACGTAGGAGAATCGGAGGACATCCGCTATCTGGCGGCCTGGGAACCGTCAGCCGAGCTGCTCAAGAGTCTGCCAAACCTGGAAGTGCTGTTCTCCGTCGGCGCGGGCATAGACCAGTTCGATGTCGCTCGTGTGCCGGACCAGGTCGAGATCGTGCGTATGGTCGATCCGGGCTTGACTCAAAGCATGACCGAATATGTCGTGATGGCCGTTCTGGCGCTCCACCGGAATCTCGTAGACTATATCGACGCGCAGCGGCGGGGCTGCTGGCGCCAGCAAGGCATCGTTGCGGCCAGGGAGCGGCGGGTCGGAATCATGGGTCTCGGAAATCTCGGACTCGCCGCGATCGATTCGCTCCGGCAGTTTGGATTTGATCTGGCCGGATGGAGCCGGACGCCGAAGACCGTTCGAGGCGTCGACTGCTTCGCGGGCTCCGGGTCATTGGCGGCGTTCCTCGGGCGTACGGATATCCTCATTTGTCTGCTGCCACTCACGCACAAAACTCGCGGCATCTTGTGCCGCAGCACGTTCAGCATGCTTCCGCGCGGCGCCGGGGTCATCAATGTCGGCCGCGGTGGACATCTCGTTGAGCCGGACCTGCTCTCAGCGCTGGAAGAGGGCAGCGTCGGCGCGGCGGTCCTCGATGTCTTTGAGGAGGAGCCGCTTCCCGCCGGTCACCCGTTCTGGAGCCACCCGCGGATCGTCGTGACGCCGCACCGAGCCTCTCACACCGGTGCGACGACCGGCGGGCAGGCGCTGCTTGAGAATCTCCGGCGGCATCTCGCCGGCGAGCCAATGCACGGCCTGATCCGGCGCGAGCTCGGGTACTGAATTTGGGCGCGGCAATCTATGCTGCGCTCCTTAAGAAAAAGGTGCGATTGTGCGTCACCCGGTTGGGCAATTGGCGACATGTTCCGGCCGGCCGGTGCACTATTGTCCTGTTCACCAATTCGCCGGATCGGGAGGTGCGGCAATTGTGATCGGGAATAATGGGGTAGGGTGAGATGACGATATTCAAGCCGAAATATATCACCTTCGACTGTTACGGCACGCTCATCCGAATGCAATTTTCCGAGATGGCGCGGGAGTTCTACTCCGACCGGCTTGAGCCCGACAGGATGGAAGCCTTCTGCAAGGATTGGTCCGGTTATCGCCTCGACGAGGTCGTCGGCCCGTGGAAGTCCTATTCCGAAGTGCTGGGCAATTCGCTCGAGCGGTGCTGCCGCAGATGGGGTATCGATTACCAGCCGGAACACGGAGCCGCGGTTTACGAGGCGGTGCCGACATGGGGTCCGCACGACGACGTTCCGGGCGGACTTTCGAAAATTGGTGACAAAATCCCGCTGGTGATCCTGTCCAACGCCATGGACGACCAGATCCGGCATAATGTGCCCAGATTGGGCGCGCCATTCCACGCGGTCTATACCGCGCAGCAGGCGCAGGCGTACAAGCCGCGGTTTCAGGCTTTCGAATATATGTTCGATCAGCTGGGCTGCGATCCCAAGGACATCATGCACGTGTCCTCCAGCTTCCGCTATGACCAGAATTCAGCAACCGACCTCGGCATTGGAACCCGGGTTTTCGTCGGCCGCGGCCACGAACCCTCCAATCCGTTTTACCGGGACGTCGAGATCCCCCACATCGGCTGTCTCCCGGCGCTCGTCGGGCTCTAGGCTGATGAGCGCGCCCGGCGCCATCGAGGACCTTCTCCGCTGATGTCGGGGCGCTCTTCTCTGACCCGTCGCCAGCTGGTCGGCGCGGCAATCGGAACCGGAGTTGCGATGAGTGCCGGCGGGCTTCTCCTGCCGCGGTCGCTCAGTGCGCAACCGAAGCCACGCTATGGCGGTCGGATCCGGGTTGCCAGCATTTCGTCCTCGACTGCCGATACGCTGGATCCCGCAAAGGCTGCGCTGTCGACCGATTATGTTCGGGTCAACATGTTCTACAACGGGTTGACGCGGTATGATCGCAATCTCGCCGCCCAGCCGGAGCTGGCGGAGACCATGGAATCGTCGGACCGGCAGACCTGGCGGATCAAGCTTCGCAAAGGGGTCGCCTTCCATGACGGGAAACCGTTGACCTCCAGCGACGTGGTCTACTCGCTGCTCCGCCACAAGGACCCTGCGACCGCTTCGAAGATTAAGACGATCGCCGATCAATTCGTCGAGATCCGCGGCGACGGTCCGGACGAGGTGGTGATCCGGCTTGCAGGTCCAAACGCGGATTTGCCGTTGATCCTTGCCCAGGCGCAATTCTTGATCGTGCGCAATGGCGAACGGAATTTCCACACGGTCAACGGTACCGGCCCCTACAAACTCGCCGAATTCACGCCGGGGGTGCGCACCGTCGGAGTGCGCAATGCGAATTACTGGAAGCACGGACGTCCTTATCTCGACGAGATCGAGCTGATCGGAATCCCCGATGAGGTGAGCCGCGTGAACGCGCTGCTTTCCGGCGACGTGCACTTCATCAATGCGGTAAGTCCGCTTTCCACGAAGCGGGTCCAGGCTGCGGGGGGGTATGAGATCCTCTCCACGCCGTCCGGCCTCTACACCGACTTCATCATGCAGCAGAAGGAGCTGCCGACCGGCAATCCGCATTTCGTTCTTGCGATCAAATACCTGCTTGACCGGGGCCTGATCAAACGCGCGCTATTCCGGGATTTCGGCTTTATCGCCAACGATCAACCGATTCCGCCTTTTCACCCCTATTACCGGAGCGACCTGCCGCAGCGGCCGCACGACCCCGATCGTGCGAAATGGCACCTCGCCCAGGCGGGGCTGACTGGTGTGCGATTGCCGATGTACTGTTCACCGGCCGCGGAAGGGTCGGTGGATATGGCGTCGGTGATCCAGGAGCTCGGGTCTCAAATCGGCCTGAGGCTCGCCGTTAATCGCATGCCGTCCGACGGCTACTGGTCCACGCACTGGATGAAGCACCCGCTGACCTTCGGGAACAACAATCCCCGCCCCACGGCCGACTTGATGTTCAGCCTCTTCTACAAGTCGGACTCGGTCTGGAACGAATCGAAATGGAACAACCCCACGTTCGACCGGCTGCTCCTCGAGGCGCGCGGCGAGGCCGACGAACACCGTCGCAAGCAGCTTTACGGCGAGATGCAGGAACTGGTCAGCGATTATTGCGGCGTTGCCATCCCCGTCTTCATCAACCTGCTCGATGGCTATGACCGGCGGGTTAAGGGTGTCTATCCGATCCCGATCGGTGGCCTCATGGGTTACATGCTGGCCGATAATGTCTGGTGGGACGGCTGATGGCGAGCGTTCCCGTGCCCTTGGAGCGAGCCCCCGGCACATCCTTCGTTCTGCTCCGCCTGATCGCCGGGCGGGTGGGTTCAGCACTGCTCACCCTGCTCTTGGTTTCGCTCGTCGTGTTCGTGATCAGCGGCATGCTTCCGGGCGATGCCGCCCAGGAAATGCTGGGGCAGAGCGCGACGCCCGCGCAGGTGGCCGCGCTTCGCCACCAGCTCGGCCTCGATGTCCCCGCCCATATCCGCTATCTTTCCTGGCTCGGCGGCATGCTGACCGGGCATTCCAGCTATTCGCTGGTCGCCAACATGCCGGTCGGCGAAATCATTGGCCAACGGCTGCCGAATTCGCTGATCCTGGCTGGGCTCACGACCGCGGTCGCTGTCCCGGTAGCGCTCTTCATCGGAATCTATTCGGCCATGCGGCGAGGGACGTTTATCGATCGTGCCCTGAATATAGGGACACTGGCCTTGGTGGCGGTTCCTGAATTCCTGATGGCGACAGTCGGGGTTCTCATTTTCGCGGTAAAGCTCCGGCTGCTCCCGTCGATCATGCTTTCGACCGAGCATTCGAGTTGGGGAGAGTTTCTTCGATCCTACACGCTTCCGGTGATGAGCCTCGCCTTCGTCGTCATTGCGCAAATGGCTCGCATGACGCGCGCGGCGGTAGTCGACCAGCTGAACCGGCCCTACGTCGAAATGGCTCTCCTGAAGGGCGTGAAGCCCGGTCGGATCGTTCTTTGCCACGTGCTCCCCAATGCGGTGGGACCAATCGTCAACGCGATCGCGCTCAGCCTTTCCTACCTCCTTGGCGGGGCGATCATTGTCGAGACGATCTTTAATTATCCCGGCATTGCAAGTCTGATGGTCAACGCGGTGACCAGCCGCGACATGCCGCTCCTCCAGACGTGCGCGATGATCTTCTGCGCCGCTTATCTTCTCCTCGTGCTGATCGCCGATGTCGTTGCGATCCTCGCCAACCCGAAGCTGCGCAGCCAATGACCCAAGCAGCCCTGCCCGCCGCAAAGCGTTGGAGCAGCGCCCGCGCCTGGGCGGCCGGACTTCCGCTTTCCGGAAAGATCGGACTCGCACTCGTTCTCTTCTGGTTGCTTGTCGCTCTGGTCGGCCCTGTGCTTGCGCCCTATTCGACGGGCGCATTCGTCACGTACGACGTTTTCGAAGGTTCGAGCCCGCAGCACTGGCTCGGTAGCGACTATCTCGGCCGCGACGTGCTCAGCAGGCTCCTCGCTGGAGCGCGCTACACGGTGGGCCTAGCGCTCGTGGCATCGCTTCTGGCGGTGGTTACCGGGACTGGGCTGGCGCTTTTCGCAACAGTCAGCGGGCGCTGGATCGACGAAAGCCTGTCGCGATTCATGGATACCCTGATTTCGATTCCAAGCCGGATCTTCGCGCTGGTGCTGATCGCGGCATTCGGATCGTCGCTCGGACTTCTGCTCCTCATCCTCGCGCTCACTTATGTGGCGGGCAATTACCGGATCGCGCGCTCGCTTGCCGTCAACCTGGACAAGATGGATTACGTCCAGGTTGCCCGCGCGCGCGGGGAGGGCAGGGCCTATGTTGCCGTCACTGAAATCCTGCCAAACATGATCCACCCGCTGCTCGCGGATTTCGGGCTGAGGTTCATGTTCATCGTCCTGCTCTTGTCGGGCCTGAGCTTTCTCGGGCTCGGTGTGCAGCCGCCGGACGCGGACCTTGGATCGCTCGTCCTTGAAAATCTTTCGGGCCTGCCGGAGGGCGCGCTCGCGATCTTGATGCCGGCGGTGGCAATCGCAACTCTTACGGTGGGCGTGAATCTTCTGATCGACGCGCTTCCAGCCCGCACCCGGCGCATGGGCGGGGAGGGCTGATATGGCCGATCAAGTCCAGGTTAACGGTCTGCGGATCCGCGCGGTTGGCCCACAAGGGTGCGAGATCGAGATCGTCCGCGATGTAAGCTTCTCGATCCCGAAAGGCACGGTGCTGGCGCTGATCGGCGAATCCGGCTCCGGCAAAACGACGATCGCTCTTTCGCTGATGGGATATGCAAGGCCGGGCGTGCGGATCGCGGGCGGCAAGATCCGCGTGGGCGACCTGGACATCCGCGCGCTTGACGCGGACTCGCTCGCCGCGATTCGAGGCAACCGGATTGCCTATATCGCCCAAAGTGCAGCGGCGGCTTTCAATCCGTCGCTGACCATCATGCGCCAGGTGATCGAACCGGCGTTGATCCACGGCACCGCGACCAAAGCGGACGCCGAAGCCAAGGCAGTCCAGCTATTCCGTGACCTTGCGCTGCCCAACCCGGAAAGCATCGGCAGCCGCTATCCGCACCAGGTTTCGGGCGGGCAGCTGCAACGCTTGATGGCGGCGATGGCGCTGATCGCCGATCCGGACCTGGTGATCCTGGACGAGCCGACGACCGCACTCGATGTGACGACTCAGATCGAGGTCCTGCGCGCATTCAAGGAGGTGGTTCGCGAGCGCCTCGCGACTGCCCTCTACGTATCGCACGACCTGGCGGTGGTCGCCCAGATCGCTGACGAGGTTGTCGTCCTTCAGCACGGCGAGATGAAGGAAAAGGGAGCGATTAGCCAAATCCTTGCTGCGCCCGGCAACGACTATACCAAAACGCTGCTTGCCGCTGCGCGTCCCGCCGAGCGTCCTGGCGCGAGCGCGGCTGTAAGCGAGGCCGTTCCGCTGCTCGAAATCCGCGGCCTTGCGGCGGGCTATGGCCCAATCCGAACAGACGGCTTGCCGCGAACGACGATTCTCAAGGATATCGACCTGACGATCGAGCGCGGTTCGGCGCTCGGGGTCATCGGCGAATCCGGGTCGGGCAAATCAACGCTCGCGCGAGCGATCGCTGGCCTTCTCGAGCCGACGCGCGGTCAATTGCTGCTCGACGGAGCGCCGCTTCCGTCGCGACTGACGGAGCGAAACCGGGACCAGTTCCGGCGGATCCAGATCGTCTTTCAAAACGCCGACACCGCGCTCAACCCGAGCCACAGCGTTGCGCGCATTCTCGGGCGGCCGCTCGAATTTTATCACGGGCTCAGCGGCCCTCAGAAGCAAGCCCGGATTTTCCAGCTGCTAGACCTGATCCGCTTACCGCGGTCAGTTGCGCAACGCACCCCGGGCGAACTTTCGGGCGGGCAGAAACAGCGCGTCAATCTGGCGCGGGCGCTCGCTGCGGAACCCGATCTGATCCTGTGTGACGAGGTGACCTCCGCGCTCGACACGGTGGTGGGCGCTGCAATCCTGGAGCTGATGGCCGGCTTGCGTAAGGAGCTGGGGCTGTCGATCATGTTCATCAGCCACGACATCTCCACGGTTCGCGCAATTTGCGACGAGATCGCTGTCCTTTATTCCGGGCGGCGAGTGGAGCGATCCCCGCGCGCAGCATTCCGGACGCCGCCCTTCCATCCCTATACCGACCTTCTGGTGGCCTCGGTGCCGGAATTGCGGCCCGGTTGGCTCGAGGAAACTGCCGCCGCGCCTGGGGCTTCGGCCGAGGGTTCGTCACCCGATCCAGCGGGCGATCTGTGCGTCTTTCGCGCACGCTGCCCGGTTTGCATCGGCGGCATTTGCGACCGGCTGCCGCCGCCGCTGCACCGGCTTATCAATGGCAAGGACGTGCTCTGTCACCACACCGAGGAGGGGCTTGGGCGCCTTCAGCGACACCCGACCACGGGAGCGGCGGCATGAATTCGCAGAGGCTCGCCAAACGGCACTTGCCTTGTGTCGCTGGAGGAGAGGTCGCCACTTTGTTCCGCAATTCATGTGCAAACCGGCACTCAATTCTCTTGGAGAGAGCTATGGTTCGGCGGTCGGCATTCAATTTTGGCGCAAGTCACCGGCCGCCCAGTCCGTCCAGAGGAGCAGAATGATGGAAGTTGCAGCTGAGAGCGAGGTTACGCTTCGGCCCATGCGTGCCGAAGACATCGCCGCAGCGCGCGAACTTTCCCGTGAACAACGCTGGCCGCATCGGACCGCCGACTGGACATATATGCTGAAGCACGGCCGTGGGTCTGTAGCCGAGCAGGACGGGAAGGTCGTCGGCACAATCATGTGGTGGCCATATGGAGAGGACACCGCAACGCTCGGCATGGTCATCGTGTCGCGCAAATGCCAGGGGCAGGGGCTCGGCGGCAGGCTGATGGCCGCTGCGCTTGACGCGCTGGGCGAGCGGACGGTGTTCCTGAATTCCACCGTCGAAGGCTTTCGACTCTATGAGAAGCTCGGCTTTCGTGAAACCGGGAAGATCTTCCAGCACCAGGGGACGCTTTCGGCGGTCCCGCTCCCCGAGCTTCGGCCGAACGAGCGGGTGCGGCCGATGGGCAGGAGCGACCATGCTCGAATCGTGGAACTGGATGCAGCGGCAAAGGGAATGGACCGTCGCCAGTTCATCGAGAGCCTTATTGGCAGGGCGCAAGGCGTGATCCTTGACAGCAACACTGAAGTCGCGGGCTTTTCGCTTTTTCGCCGCTTTGGCCTTGGGTACGTGATCGGGCCGACGGTCGCCGCGGACGCCTCGCAGGCGAAGGCGCTGATTTCGCACTGGCTTGGCGCGAACCTCGGATCCTTCTGCAGGATCGATGTGCCCGAGAGCTCGGGCCTTTCCGACTGGCTCGACGAACTTGGCCTGCACCGTGTGGGTCAGGTGACCACCATGGTTCGGGGAAGGCCGCTCGAGCCGCAGTCGCGATTCAAGCTTTACTCACTTGTCAGTCAGGCCCTCGGATGAGCATCAACGGACTTCAACGCGCCGACCTTTTCCTCGAAAAGTGCTTTATCGGCGGCAAATGGCGAAACGCCTCGTCAGGGGCCACTCTCAACGTCGAAAACCCGGCGACTGGGGACGTGATCGGAACCATTCCCAATTGCGACTCCGGCGATACCCGCACGGCTATCGAGGCTGCGGCGGCAGCCTTTCCCGAATGGCGCGAGCGCACTGCCGGCGAGCGGGCGAAGATACTCGAAGACTGGCATGGTCTCGTGCTTGCCAATCTCGCCGATCTCGCCCGGATCATGACCGCCGAGCAGGGCAAGCCCCTGGCCGAGGCGGAAGGCGAGATCCGCTATGCGGCGACCTTCATCAAATGGTTCGCCGAGGAGGGGCGACGCGTGGGTGGCCACGAGGTTCCAGCCCCGGAAAGGAACCGCCGGATTTTCGTTCGCAAGGAGCCAATCGGAGTTTCGGCGGCGATCACGCCGTGGAATTTTCCCGCGGCGATGATCACCCGCAAATGCGCTCCGGCACTGGCGGCGGGTTGTCCGGTCGTGATCAAGCCGTCGGAGCTTACGCCGTTCAGCGCCCTTGCACTTGCGAAACTTGCCGAAGAGGCCGGGCTTCCCGCCGGTGTCTTCAATATCGTCACCGGGCTTCCCCAAGCGATCGGTTCCGAACTCACTGGCAATCCGACCGTTCGCAAGCTGTCCTTCACCGGCTCCACGCGCGTCGGCGCGCTGCTCATGCGGCAGAGTGCCGACACCATCAAGAAATTGAGCCTGGAGCTCGGCGGCAACGCTCCGTTTCTCGTTTTCGACGATGCTGATCTCGACATCGCGGTGGCAAGCGCGATGGCGAGCAAGTTTCGCAACGCCGGCCAGACCTGCGTCTGCGCCAACCGGATTTTCGTCCAGGACGGAATCTATGACGAGTTCGCAAACCGGCTGGGACGGGCCGTCAAGGACCTGAAGGTGGGGGCTGGGGACGAGCCCGGCGTGACCACCGGACCGCTGATCAATGCAGCCGCGGTCGAGAAGGTCCACGCCCATCTCGACGATGCGCTCGCTCTAGGCGCCAAGACATTCGCAATGGCCGAAAATGGAATGGATCCGGACCGCTTCGTCGCCCCCGTCGTGCTGACCGGCGCCAGCGAAAACATGCGGCTCGCCTCCGAAGAGACGTTCGGACCCGTCGCCCCGCTGTTCCGTTTCCGCGACGAGAGCCACGCGATCGAGCTTGCAAACTCCACGCCCTACGGACTCGCCAGCTACTTCTATACGAACGACCTCAGCCGCGCATTTCGGGTCGCCGAGCGGCTCGAGACGGGAATGGTCGGCCTCAACACCGGGACCATTTCGATGGAGGTTTCGCCGTTCGGCGGGGTCAAGCAATCGGGTCTCGGTCGCGAAGGCGGCCGCGAGGGAATCGAGGAATATCTCGAGACCAAGACGTTTCACATCGGCGGCCTTAAGCTCTAGCTTCGAAAGTCTCAGCCAATGACCGACAGCCGCCGGACCTATTCCATCGCCGTCATCCCGGGCGACGGGATCGGCAAAGAAGTCATGCCGGAGGGCGTGCGGGTGCTCGAGCGGGCAGCCCAGCTCTATGGTTTCACTATCGAGCAGCAATGGCACGATTTCGCCTGCTGCGATTATTATGCAAAGCATGGCCGAATGATGCCGGAGGATTGGAAGACGCAGATCGGCAATGCCGATGCGATCTTCTTCGGAGCCGTCGGCTGGCCAGACACCGTCCCGGACCATATCTCCTTGTGGCAGTCCATTCTTCAGTTCCGCCGCGAATATGATCAATATGTGAGCCTGCGCCCCGTGCGGCTGATGCCTGGCGTGCCGTGCCCGCTCGCCGGGCGATCGCCGGGCGACATCGACTTCTGGGTCGTTCGCGAAAATACGGAAGGGGAGTACAGCTCGGTCGGCGGCCGGATGTTTTCGGGCACCGACCGTGAGGTGGTCGTGCAGGAGACGGTGATGACCCGCATCGGGATCGACCGAATTCTCCGCTACGCTTTCGAACTCGCCAATAGCCGTCCCGAGAGGCATCTCACCTCCGCGACCAAATCCAACGGGATAGCGATCACGATGCCCTATTGGGACGAGCGCGTGGAGGCGATAGCGACTGAATTCCCAGCGGTCCGCACCGACAAATATCATATCGACATCCTGACCGCGCAGTTTGTTCTGAACCCGGATCGCTTCGATGTGGTGGTCGCATCCAACTTGTTCGGCGATATTCTCTCCGACCTGGGGCCTGCCTGCACCGGGACGATCGGCGTCGCGCCATCGGGCAATATTAATCCCGATCGAACCGGCCCCTCGCTGTTCGAGCCGGTGCATGGCTCCGCGCCCGACATCGCAGGCAAGGGGATCGCTAACCCCGTCGGTCAAATCTGGTCGGGGGCGATGATGCTTGAGCATCTGGGCGAAAAGGATGCCGCCGACGCGATTATGCGTGCGATCGAGACAGTGCTTGCCGAGCCGGCGCTACGGACGGGCGATCTCGGCGGCCGAGCGGACACTGCAGCTTGCGGCAGGGCGATTGCGGACGCCCTTGCGTGAGCGAAGCATAAAATGCCGCGCTGCCTTGGAAAAGGGCAAGCAGCACCGGCATTTGACCTTTGGTCGGTAAGTGTGGCCGTGAGAACAGCCTAATCTGGCTTCATGAATGATGTCGCCTCCAAGCTGAAACCCAATCGCACTCTCGTCGGCATCGATCGGGATCATCTCATTCACCCAGTGACTTCGTTTCGCGGCCATGAGGCGCGTGGCGCCACCATCTTGCAGAGCGGCAGGGGCATGTGGCTGACCGACATTGAGGGACGCGAGCTTCTCGACGCCTTCGCCGGGCTCTGGTGCGTCAACGTTGGCTACGGGCAGGAGAGCATCGTTGAAGCGGCGGCGGAGCAGATGCGGCGCCTCCCTTATGCGACCGGCTATTTCAGCTTTGGCAGCGAGCCGGCGATCCGGCTGGCCGAGGAACTGGTCCGGTTGAGCCCGGACTCGCTTCAGCACGTCTACTTCACGCTCGGCGGCTCCGATGCAGTGGACTCGGCCGTCCGCTATATCGTCCATTACTTCAACGCGATCGGTAAGTCTTGGAAGAAGCATTTCATCGCTCTTGGGCACGGCTATCACGGGTCATCGGCGACTAGCGCCGGCCTGACGGCAATCGCCACCTTCCATCGCAACTTCGACCTGCCACGTCCCTGGCAGCACCATATCCCCTCGCCCTATCCCTATCGCAGCGATGTCGGCAGCGACCCCCGGGCCGTGATCGCCCGGTCCGTCGAACAGCTGAAGGCAAAAGTCGCCGAGCTCGGGGCGGATAATGTCGCTGCCTTCTTTTGCGAACCGATCCAGGGATCGGGTGGCGTAATCGTCCCGCCGCCGGGCTGGCTGAAGGCGATGCGCGAAGCTTGCAAAGAGCTCGGCATCCTGTTCGTCGCGGATGAGGTGATCACCGCCTTCGGGCGAACCGGGCCGCTTTTCGCCTGCGAGCATGAGGAGGTCCAGCCCGACATGATGACGATCGCGAAAGGGCTGACGTCAGGCTACATTCCAATGGGCGCGGTCCTGATGTCCGATGAGATTTACCAGGGCATCGCGGACGGCGCGGCGCCGGAGCTGCCAATCGGTCACGGCGCGACCTATTCGGGCCATCCCGTCAGTGCCGCGGTCGGGCTGGAGGTGCTGCGCCTCTACACCGAAGGCGGAATCCTGGCCAATGGGCAGAAGGTAAGCGCCCGGTTCGAGGCCGGCCTTCGGGAAATCGCCGACCACCCGATGGTTGGAGAGACGCGTGGCCGCGGACTGCTCGGCGCGATCGAGTTGGTCGCGGACAAGCAAACCAAGGAGCGGTTCGACCCTTCGCTCAGGATTGGCGATCGGTTGTTCAGTCGCGGGTATGAGAATGGGGTGATTTACCGAGCGTTCTCGGATGGAATCATCGGCCTTGCGCCGGCGCTGTGCTGCAGCGAAGATGAAATGGACATGATCTTCACCAGAATCCGCCGGACGCTGGACGATGTGCTGGACGAGAGCGACGTCAGGAGCGCGCTCCGGTGAGGGAGCATCCCCTTCCATGACGGGCGTCAAGCTCGATCGGATCGACCTCAAGATCCTGGCGCAACTCCAGCGGTCAGGCCGTATCACCAATGTCGAGCTTGCGGACGCCGTCGGACTGTCGCCAAGCCCGTGCCTCACGCGCGTAAAGCGCCTCGAGAAAGCGGGTTACATCAGTGGCTATTGTGCAACCCTCAATCTTCAAAAGCTCGGCGAATACCTGACGGTCTTCACCGAGATCACCCTCGTCGAACATCGAAGCGGGGATTTTTCTCGGTTTGAGTCGCGAATCCGAAAGGTCGATGAAATCGTCGAATGCCATCTCGTGAGTGGCGGCTACGATTACCTTCTCAAGTTCATCACCCGTGGTGTCGCCCACTACCAATCCATTATCGAGGGGATGTTGGAGGGGGATTACGGCATAGAAAAGTACTTCAGCTACGTCGTCATTAAGTCGCCCTTCGTAAAACTCTATTATCCCATCCAGGAACTGTTCGGCGAGCAGCAGTGACCGCCGAATTTGAGGATCTGATTGGCCCGCTGATTGAATTCCGGCGTGATCTTCACGCAAATCCGGAATTGGGATTCAACGAGCATCGGACCGCGGCGCGAATTGCCGACGCGCTCGAGGCTTTGGGTATCGAGGTTCACAAGGGGATAGGCGGAACCGGGATCGTCGGAGTCTTGCGGGCCGGCAGCTCCGGGCGAAGCATCGGCCTTCGCGCGGACATGGACGCGTTGCCGATCCAGGAGCAGACCGGCCTGGCGCATGCGAGCTCTATACCGGGCGTGTTCCACGGCTGCGGCCACGACGGCCATACGGCCATGCTGCTCGGAGCCGCGCAGCATCTCGTGCGCACGCGCCGGTTCGACGGAATTGTTAATTTCATCTTTCAACCGGCCGAAGAAGGCCTCGGCGGCGCGCGGGCGATGGTCGAGGACCGACTGTTCCAGCGCTTTCCCTGCGAGCGCGTCTTCGCGTTGCACAATTGGCCCGATCTTCCTGCAGGAACGATCGCCAGCCGTCCCGGACCGATCATGGCTGCGGCCGATCGTTTCGATATCAGCATCGAAGGGCGTGGCGGTCATGCGGCAATTCCGCACAACACCCCCGATGCAATCCTCGCCGCCAGCACGCTGGTGGGCGAACTCAACACCATCGTTTCGCGCCGAATCCCGCCCACAACTTCTGCCGTTCTGTCCGTCACGCAAATTTCCGGTGGCCACGCGCACAACGTGCTCCCGCCGAAAGTCATTGTTGTTGGGACCGTTCGAACATTCGACCCCTTGACGCAGGATCGGATTGAGGACTCGATCCGCCAGGTCGCTGCCGGCGTCGCTCAGGCCAGTGGCACATCCATCGAGGTTCAGTACAATCGTTACTATCCGGCGACGATCAACGATCCGTCGGCCGCTTCCGAGGCTCTGGAGGTCGCCGCAACGGTGGCGCGCGCGGAACTTTCGCCTGAGCCGGCATTCACCTCGGAGGATTTCGCCTTCATGCTTCAGGCGTGCAAGGGGGCCTACCTCTGGCTTGGACAGGGCGGCAAGCAGCGTGTCCCGCTGCATAATCCCAAATATGATTTCAACGACGATGTGCTAGGAATCGGCATCGGACTTCACGCCGCGCTTGTAGAACGGATGCTCGCCGCCTGATTGGCCGTCTCTCCCAAATAACATACCGCCGGACGAGGCAAGATCGTCTCCGCCGATAAGTCTCCGGGACAAGTCTGGGAGATAATTTCGGCCAGCAGCCTTCAAAATGCGCCGCGTAGGAAATCTGGAGGGCGCTCATGCTCGTCGGCACTGTTCGAGAAATCAAGAACCATGAATATCGGGTCGGTCTTACCCCCGAGAGCGTGACGGAACTGACCCGGCACGGTCATCGGGTACTCGTCGAGTCGGGCGCAGGCGATGGAATCGACGCGACCGATCAGGCCTATGCCGCTGCCGGCGCAGAGATCGTCGGCGATGCTGCCGAGGTGTTCGCTCGTGCCGAGCTGGTCGTGAAGGTGAAGGAGCCGCAAGCGAACGAGCGTGCAATGCTGCGTCCGGGCCAGATCCTCTACACCTACCTTCATCTCGCGCCGGACCCGGAGCAAGCCGCGGACCTGGTCGCCTCCGGAGCGACTTGCATAGCCTATGAAACGGTCACTGATCCGTCGGGCGGCCTGCCGCTCCTCAAGCCAATGAGCCAGGTTGCCGGACGGATGTCGATCCAGGCTGGAGCCGGCGCCCTTGAGAAGGCGCGCGGCGGGCGGGGCGTTCTCTTGGGCGGAGTGCCTGGCGTGCAGCCAGCGAAAGTCTGCATCATTGGTGGCGGCGTTGTCGGCTTTAACGCCGCGCAAATGGCGGCGGGGCTCGGAGCGGACGTCACAATTCTCGATCGTAGCCCGGAGGTTCTGGAGCGGCTCGGAATCTACTTCGAAGCGCGGGCAAAGACGCGATTTTCAAACCAGGCGAACGTTGCTGAATGTGTCGCGGAAGCTGACCTGGTCGTGGGCGCGGTGCTTATACCAGGCGCCGCCGCACCAAAATTGGTGACGGCCGACATGCTAAAGACAATGTGTAAGGGTGCGGTGCTGGTGGACGTCGCGATCGATCAGGGTGGCTGCTTCGAAACCAGTCATCCAACGACCCATTCTGATCCAACGTTCATCGTTGACGACATCGTCCATTATTGCGTCGCAAACATGCCCGGAGCAGTCGCCAGGACGAGCACCTATGCGCTCAACAACGTCACTCTTCCCCACGCGCTCAGGATTGCCACGCTCGGCTGGAAGGAAGCGATCCGATCGGACCCGTATTTGCGATCCGGACTGAATGTCCATGATGGCAAGATCACCCATCGCGCTGTGGCCGATGAGTTGGAGCTTGCTTATTCGCCGCCCGAGCTCTGCGTCGCATGAGCGGTCAGGCAATGCTGGTCTTTGGATTGGCCGCTGCTCTCGTGCTTTTCGCCTGCGCATGGTCTTTCCGTCGCTCCCCTGGCGGCGGCGGACCGCCCAGGCTGCAGGTCCGGGTCGCTGAAATCCGCGACGAGGCGGAGGGTATCAAGTCCTTTCGCCTGAAACTTGAATCGGGAGACTTGCTGCCGGAAACGACGCCCGGTTCCCATGTCAGCCTCTGGCTCGGAGGCGGGCTGGTCCGGCAGTATTCGATTTGCAACGCCGCGGACACGCCAGACCATTATCGGATCGCGGTGAAGCTCGAGGAGTGCTCTCGGGGCGGGTCGCAAGCCATGCACGCGCTTCGGATCGGCGATGTCCTCGAGGTCAGCAGCCCGCGCAACAACTTCCAGTTGATCAAGGGCGCCGGCCATTATCTCCTTTTCGCTGGCGGTATCGGAATCACGCCGCTTCTGCCGATGGTTCACGAACTCGAGCGCGGCGGGGAAGGCTATCATCTCCATTATTTCGCCCGTTCACCTCAGCACACGGCGTTTCTCACCGAGTTGTCGGCCCCTAATCTCGTGGGGAAGGTGTTTTTCCACCATGATGTGCAACCGGAGGCCCTCGAGTCCCTGCTGCCGGAATTGATGCGGTCTGCGGATAAGGACGTTCACCTTTACATTTGCGGGCCTCGGCCTTTCATGGATGCTGTCGAAAGGGCGGGGCGACTGGCCTTGCCGTCTGATGCCATTCACAGGGAGTATTTTGCCCCCGATCCCGCCGCGGCGGAGAGTCCGCGCGAGTCCTTCGAGGTCGAGCTTGCCCGAAGTGGCAAAACGCTTCCCGTTCCTTCGGATGCTTCGATTCTCGACGTCCTCACCTGCAGTGGGATCAAGATTGAACATTCCTGTCAGGAGGGCCTCTGCGGCACCTGCCTGACGCGGGTACTCGAGGGCGAGCCGGACCATCGCGACAGCTTCCTGACAGACGAAGAGCGAAAGGGAACCGACAAGATGCTCGTTTGCGTGTCGCGCAGCAAATCCCCCAAGCTTGTCCTTGAACTGTGAGATGATCCGGCGAATGCCTCGAAAGACGGTATCCTCACTCGCAATCGGGCATCTGGCCGCCGCTTTCTTCATTGTCTCTGTTCCGAGCGCGGCCGTCGGGGCGGACGAAGAGATCCAGGTTTACATGGATGAGATGAACCCGGCGGGTGGCTACGGCCTCGACGTTCATCTCAATTACGTGCCGGTCGGCAGGCGAGCCGGCGTGGATTGGCCTGGAGAGGAATCGTCGCAGCACCGGCTCCGGATTACGCCGGAATGGTCCTACGGGCTGGCGCCGTGGCTCGAGCTCGGCGCCTATGTGCCGCTGATGGAGGTCGGTCCGCGGGGCGGCTTTGAGATCGGCGGAGTGAAAGGCCGGATCAAATTCATTGCACCACATTCGGACGATACGCCTTTCTTCTGGGGCTTGAATTTCGAAGTCGGGCGGGTCCGCCGAAGCCTGGACATCAACTCGTGGAACTGCGAGCTCAAAGGCATCGCCGGCTGGCGTCGCGACAAGGTCACGGTTGCGGCCAACCTCAACTTCGACTCGGTCGTTTCAGGGCCCCGGCATTCCCAATCGACCCTGCAGCTCGCGACCAAGGCCGCCTACCAGGTGACGCCGGGCTTCAGCGTCGGGGTCGAGAATTACAACGATCTTGGCGATATTCGCCGGTTGCGAGTCGACCGGCATGGCGATCACATGACATTCGTGACGATCGACAAGACAGTCGGCCGTTTCGATGTGGATTTCGGAGTTGGCCGCGGGTACGGCACGCCCCAGGACAAGTGGGTGATTAAAGCGATCCTCAGTGTGCCCATTGACCCGCGGCAGCAGGCGTCCGGCTGATGCGGACCCGGGATGCGGCCGCACGCCTGCGCTCTCTCGTCGCGGCCTTTGTCGCGCTCGCATTGCTGCTCGCGCCGGCCTTTACTCATCTCGGCATGGCCGGTGCCGCCGCGCCGAAACACGAGCGAATGATGAAGCAGGCCGGCCGCTGTTCTATCTCGGCCGATGGACTGGCAGATCACGGCAAGCCTGCCGGAAAAGCCTGCTGCAGCTCGACTTCCTTGGCAGTAGCTGCTGACGCTGTTTCACCGCTCCAGGAAACCCCCGTCCGTGGTCCGGCGCGGGCTGTCCCGGTTCCAAGTCTCCACATCGGCTATTTGGGCGAAATTGCGACCCCGCCACCCCGAATCGTCTGAGATTTCGCAAATCCGCTGAAATCTCGTGGAGGCGCCGCTTGGGCGGCATACTCCTCCGATCGGAGTTGAATTCATGAAAACAAGGTTGTTCCCTGCCGCGAGCGCTATTGCGCTTGCCACATTCTCTACACCCTCATTGGCGCAAATGCAGATGCCCGGGATGTCGATGCCGATGAGCAGCAAACCGGCAGCGAAGACGACCGCCTCGAAGAAGTCCGCGAAGCGCAAAGCTGCCGGAAAACACGTCAAGGGACGAGCGGCGAACAAGAATGCCGAGGCGCACGCCCGCCGTGCAGTGGCGCCAAGCGCAGCGATGCGAATGCAGGGCGGCGCAATGCTAATGCCGGCACAGCCCGCCCCTGGCGGCCAGATGCAAATGCCGATGGCCGCGCAGCCCGCTCCGGCCGGCCAGATGCAAATGCCGATGGCCGCGCAGCCCGCTCCGGCCGGCCAGATGCCGATGGGTCCGTCCCAAATATCGCAGGGCACAATGACAATGCCGATGCCGGCCCAGATGAATCCCGGCCGCGAAATGACCATGCCGATGGACGCACATCCCATGGCCGTAATGCCAATGAGCCACGGCGGCAGCATGGGAGGCGGGGCGTTCGGGCCGTACCCCGGCCAACGCGAAGCATCCGGCACCGCATGGCAACCGGATTCATCGGAAGCGATGACCGGCCCGATGCTCATGTCCAGTGGCTGGATGGCGATGGCGCATGCGAGCGTGAACCTCGTCTACGACCACCAGTCGGGTCCGCGCGGCGACGACAAGGCGTTCGTGAGCGGCATGGTGATGGGAATGGCAAGGCACCCGCTCGGCAATGGCACGGTCCAGTTCCGGGCGATGTTGAGCCCCGACCCGATCATGGGACCGGCGGGGTATCCACTCCTCCTTGCAACCGGCGAGACGGCCAACGGAACGACACCGCTGGTGGACCGGCAGCACCCGCACGATATGCTCATGGAGCTTTCTGCATCACTGTCGCAGAACATTGGCTTGAAGGGCAGCGCCTTTCTCTATGCCGGATTGCCGGGCGAACCGGCGTTCGGTCCGCCGGCGTTCATGCATCGCGAATCGATCGAGGATTCGCCCGAAGCCCCGATCACCCACCATTGGCTGGATTCAACGCATATCAGCTTCGGAGTCGTCACCGCAGGACTGGTGCTCGACCGCTTCAAGATCGAAGCGAGCCGATTCAATGCTCGCGAGCCCGACCAGCATCGCTGGAACATCGAGACGGGACCGCTGGATTCGACCTCGGTTCGCCTTTCCTGGAATCCCACGCGCACGCTGGCGCTGCAGGGCAGCTGGGCCCACTTCATTGACCCGGAACAGCTCGAACCGGGGGTGAACCAGACGCGCTGGTCCGCAAGCGCTCTTTGGGCCGATGATGTCGCTCCGGGCTGGCATACGGCCGCGACCCTCGCGTGGGGCCGCAAGTCCAGTGAAGGGCACAGTGACGACGGAGCTGCTGCCGAAGCCTCGCTCAAGCATGGCGGTTGGACCCTGTTCGGGCGCGGCGAGTGGGTCGAGAACCGGGAATTGCTCGGGCTCACTCCAAGTCCCGCCTACAAGGTCGGCAAGATCTCGCTCGGCGCCATACGCGACGTTGCAATCGCCGATCATCTGTCGCTTGGCGCGGGCGCAGTCGTCTCGCTTAATTTCGTGCCGAACGCACTCGCGCCGCTCTACGGTAGCCACGATCCGACAGGAATGATGGCCTTCGTTCGATTGAAGCTGGATTGAGAGGAAGCCATGACAGACAAATCCTTCAACCTGCGCCGGCATCTGCCAAGCACCGCGTTCGTGATCCTTTTCCTGATCGCGATTTCCGCTCTCGCAGGTGTGTTCCTCTACGCAGGGGTCTACAACATCGGTGCCGACGCACCGCACTCGCGATTTGTTTACGATGCTCTGGAGACTCTCCGGGAGCGATCTGTCGCAAGCTATTCGAGTGGCATTACTCCGCCCACGGATCTGAACGCCCCCGCTCGCGTCTCCGCAGGCGCCGGGCTCTACAACGAGATGTGCACCGGGTGTCATTTGGGGCCGGGTGTCGAGCGCTCCGAACTGAGCCAGGGCCTGTACCCTGCCGCGCCGGAGCTTGCCCATGGGGACGAGCTGACAGCTGCCGAGCAGTTCTGGGTCATCAAGCACGGGGTGAAGCTCACAGCGATGCCCGCGTGGGGTAAGACTCACAACGATCAGCTCATTTGGGACATGGTGGCATTCATCCGGCAACTGCCGAAGATGAACCCGGCACAATACCAGGCCGAGGTCGCGAGCGCGCCCGAGGACCACGATGAGATGATGAAGGACATGCATGATGCGCACTAGCCTGGTCCCCAGTATCCAGTGGGCACCGGTTGTGCGGACACTCTAGTGGTTCGCACCTTCAGTCTTGGAAACATTCGCCGCGGCGGCTTGCTCGCAATCGCCGCGGCGGTGCTCTTCGGCCTGTCGACACCTGCAGCCAAGGCTGTGGTTGGAAATGTACATCCGCTGCTCCTGGCGGGTCTTCTCTACCTTGGCTCGGGTTTAGGACTCGGCGTTATGATACTGCTCGGACATCGTCATGGCGTTGGTCTCAAGCGGGCCGATTTGCCGTGGCTGTTGGCGACTATCCTGTTCGGTGGAGCGCTGGGGCCTGGGCTGTTGATGTGGGGCCTCACCGAAACGACAGGCTCCGCAGCTTCGTTGTTGCTCACCCTTGAAGGCGTCTTCACCGCACTCATCGCCTGGATCGTCTTTCGAGAACCGTTCAACAAACGCGTTGGTCTGGGCATGGCGGCGATTTTTCTGGGTGCGGTTCTCCTTGCTCTTTGCAGTCCTTCGGGCGGGGCTGGCACGTTCGGCGCAGTCGCAGTCGCGGCTGCCTGCCTCTCGTGGGCCATAGACAACAACTGCACGTCCAAAATCGCCGACGTCGATGCACTCACTCTTGCCTCGATGAAGGGCATTGCCGCAGGAGCAACGAATACGGCCCTCGCCCTTGCTTTGGGCAACACAGTCCCGGCTCCAGCCCTGGTGGGGGCATCCGCTTTGATCGGCTTCTTCGGCTTTGGACTGAGCCTCGTCTTCTTCGTGCTTGCGCTGCGTGAGATCGGTGCTGCGCGGACAGGCGCGTATTTTTCTGCCGCGCCATTCCTCGGGGCAGTGATCGGGTTGGTTGTCCTGCGCGAACCGGTTACGCTCAGCCTTGTCCTGGCCGGGCTCCTGATGGGACTCGGTGTCTATCTCCATTTGACGGAGAGCCACGCCGACGTGGAAATGGTCTTTCCGAAAGAGGATCGTGTCGCCTGAATCGATCCTCGCCACGGATATCGAGCGCGCCCTGGAGCGGCGTGGCGGCCATCCGCTCATCTTCGGGATGTGCGGTGCCCAGGGAAGCGGGAAATCGACCCTTGCTCGGGCGCTGGCGGGCCGGTTCCCGCGTGCAGTGGCACTGTCGATCGACGACTTCTACCTGACGCGAGCCGAACGGCTGCGGCTTGCCAAGGAGGTCCATCCGCTCCTGGCGACCCGCGGGGTTCCCGGAACTCATGATCTCGACCTTGCAAATGCGGTGCTGACGGCGCTCGAGCGCGGCGAACCGGTAGCGCTGCCGGTCCCTACCAGACGTGATCCGCGAGTTCGACCGCGTCCATCGAGTGACGCTAGGAAGTGGAACGAGCCTCAGAATAGGGATGCTGGCGGACTATGAGCCTACCGCGGACGCCGTGCGCAGCCTCTGGGATCAGTTCGGGCCCGTCGACATCATTTGGAACATCAACCCCAACGGAAATCCTTCGCCTGAAGCGATTGACGCTGGGCATCAGCTTGGGTGCGAGGTGATGAAATGGGACGAGCTGAAGGAACGTCTGATAACGGCATGATGAGCGCGGGAGAGATCGCCGCGCATCTCTTGCGCTGCTGTAGCTCGCTGGATCAGTTCGACGCCTACATGTTCGGTTCGACCTTGGGCGGCATCGGAGAGGATGTTGATCTTCTGTTCGTTGGCCCTGACGGCGAGACGCTGTCTCAGCTGAAGCGGGAGCTCCGGGTTGCCGGCGAGTTTTTGCCGCTTCACGTCGTATATATGCAGCCGTCCGAAGAGCAACACGCCGACTTTGTCGCGCGACAAAAGTGCGTACCGCTTAGGACGCTTGCGTCCTCCGCACCTGATCTTGCTCCGGGTCCCGAAGAGTGGCCTGGTTCAATTGAACCAACTGACCCCCGTGCGGTGGGCCAGGCAACTCCAGCTAACTATCTGAAAAGAAATGGTGGGCGTGGCAAGGATTGAACTTGCGACCCCTGCGATGTCAACACAGTGCTCTACCACTGAGCTACACGCCCACCCGGGGAACCCCGCGAAAGTACTCCTTTCGCGGGAACCGTTGGCGGGCATTTAGGGAGGTTGGGGCGATCCCGCAACCGCGTTTCAGAACCTCAGAGCCGCCCGTGCTGGTCCTCGGTCTGGAAGATCCGGTCGACCTCCGCCACCAGGTCTTTCAGGTGGAACGGCTTGGACAGCATCTTGGCTTCCGGCGCGGTCCGGCCGCTCTGAAGCGCGACGGCGGCGAAGCCGGTGATGAACATCACTCGGATCGCCGGATCGATGGCGCTCGCTTTCTGCGCCAGCTCGATCCCATCCATCTCCGGCATCACGATGTCGGTAAGCAGAAGGTCGAAATGCCCATTCTCGAGGAGCGGCAGGGCCTCGGTGCCGCAGCCGACCGCTTCGACCTCATAGCCGACGCGCTGCAGAGCACGCTGGAGGTACTCGCGCATCGACGTATCGTCTTCGGCCAGGAGGATTCGCGCCATTATTTTCATTGTATGCGCGCAAGATTAGACATTTTCCAGACACAACCGGCACTTCGTGCGTTGACGCAGATTCCCGCTGTCCTAGAATTGAACAGGCGTGCACGAACCACTTCCCGAACCGACAATTCATCCATCCCGAGGCGAACTGCCCGTGTTGGTGTCGGTTCCGCACGCCGGACGCGACTATCCGCAATGGCTCCTCGATATGTCGAGGGGAGGGCGAAAGACGCTCCAGGCGCTCGAGGATCCGCTCGTCGACCGGCTGGTGTGGCGAGCGACGAGCCACGGCTTTGGAGCGGTGATTGCCCGGGCACCCCGAGCGGCGGTCGACTGTAATCGAGCCGAGGACGAGATCGATCCGGCGATTATCCGCGAGAGCTCGATACCGAGGCGGGCGACCGTCCGGACCCGCGGCGGCCTCGGCATTGTGCCGGCGCGAACGGCTGTACACGGCAATCTGTGGCGCCACGGGATCCGCGGGGCGGACCTGGAGCGGCGATTGGCCGAGGTGCACCGGCCTTATCACGCGGCGATTGGCGAGGCGCTGGACGCGCTGGTTGGCAGGTTCGGTTGTGCGCTGCTTCTCGATTGCCACTCGATGCCGCCGCCTGCGGGTTGCGAAGCCTCGGTGGTGTTCGGCGATCGGTGTGGCCGAAGCGCCGCCCCGTGGGTGATCTCCCAAGCGTGCAAAATCGCCGAGGAGAGCGGTTTCCCCGCAGCGGCGAACGATCCTTTCGCCGGTGGTCATGTGGTCGAACGGCACGGAGCGCCGGAGCTCGGAATCCACGCTCTTCAGATAGAGATAGACCGCCGCTGTTACCTCACCCAGACCGGCGAACCGAATGAGGGCTTCGACGATGTCGCGCAGCTGATCGAAGCTCTTGCGCTTCAGATCGGACGGGCTCTTCTCGATCAACAGCTTCCGCAGGCCGCGGAATAGGAAAACGCCGCCCCGGCAGAGGCCGGGACGGCGCAGTTCAGGGAGGGCGCTTCCAAGCGCTCTGGCCCAGGAGCCGAGACAGGGGAGGGTTCGCGGGTCCCGAGCTCAGCAGAGATGGTGTGTTACCGCTGCGGGTCAATTCGATCCGCCGCGAAACCCTCACACTTCGGCGGGCGCGCGCTCCGGAACCTGAATCGGACCTTTGCCGAGTTCGATCTGGCGGGCAAACACGTCACGGATCTGAGACAGCGAGAAGAGGTGGGCGAAGAGCAGCGCCAGCATTCCGCTCTGGTTCATCCGGCGGAGTTCGTCCCCGCGAAGCTCTCGAAGCTTCTCCTCGTCGATCATCCGGAAACCCCGATAGACGAAGGGCTGCGGGGCGCCTTCCGGCTGGATCGCCACTTCGCCATCCATCAACAGGCCGCTCTGCTTCACGTCCTGAATGAAGGCAGCGGTGCGCTGGGCGGCGGTTTCGAACTGCTCGCAGAACTGCAGGACGGCCTTGGTCGCCTCGCTCGGCTCGCCATTATCGTCGAACAGCGCTTCGCCCTCCTTGGTTTCGCCGATGGCGCCAGCCGTCGGATCGAAGCAGAGCGACAGCTCGTCGCCGTCGGGCCGGAGCTTTGCTAACAGGAAAGGATAACGGCGGATATAGGCCGGAATGTAGATGTGCGGATCGCGGGCCTTGCCGTTCTCGTCGATGAAGGCGTTGACGCCTTCGGTCAGGCCCATCAGCGCCAGCGGCACCGGATCGTCACCCGCCGAAAAGACGATGGGATAGTGCCGCGAAAGCAGCGGGAATTCGTCGACGGTCGCCGGGATTGCATGTGTGGCGCCGATGACCGGCGCCTTGTCCACGACCTTGATCTTCATCTTTCCGTGGACCTGCGAGCTCAGGGGCTCGATCTCGGAATATAGAAGCGGCAACGATTGGTTCGGCGCTTGAGTCGCCATATCTGGAAAATCTCCACGGAAAGTT
>Ga0105240_10001479_pt1 | contig 40011 bp, 47 predicted proteins | sample KBSC54metaG_FD_80426 | JGI IMG/M metagenome (GOLD analysis project Ga0105240, IMG submission 80426) | Corn rhizosphere microbial communities from Kellogg Biological Station, Michigan, USA - KBS C5-4 metaG | ecosystem: Host-associated > Plants > Roots > Rhizosphere > Soil | place: Michigan, USA... | reverse complement strand
TCTTCTCAAAACTCAAAGACTTCCGCGCCATTGCAACCCGTTACGACAAAACCGCAACCAGCTTCCTCTCCGGAATCTTAATCGCTTCCGCTGCCTTATGGCTCAAATGAGAACGCACCCTAACTCTATCTTTAATTTCTTTGAAAACAATTATATTAAAGTATTCAAGTATAATTAATTAGTAGTCATAGCTCCAAATAATACCGTAGTTAAGCGGGCCGATGGAATCGGCATAAGACAAGGCCCATTCAGCCAAGCTATAATTTGATCAGGACCTCCCGTAGTTTCGGTCATATATTATTAGTCGGCAATAATTTTAAAACACTTGCTCTATTTTTCTTATAGTTCATCATCAACATATGTTAATTCAGAAAACTTACTCATGAATTCTATGTACGCATATAAAGCAAATCCAGTGCAGAGGAAATGACACGATTTTTGGTATTAATGGCGCGGCTAGTCAAAATATGCGGCATAAAGTATAAAGGCTACACTTACATAAATAACAGGAGCGCATCATGAGCCGGACAGTATGGATAATCATTGCCTTTACCGCAATTGGCTTGTTCATTTTTAGGGGCGTCAATACCATCCCCCGGCTGGATGAGCAGGTAAATGCGTCGTGGGCAGAGGTACAGAACCAATACCAGCGGCGCATGGATTTGATCCCCAATTTGGTGGAGACAGTCAAAGGTTATGCGAACTTTGAGCAGAAAACCCTGACAGATGTTATCACTGCCCGTGCCAGCGCGACCAAAGTCACGCTGAATACTGATCAGCTTTCCGATCCCGAAGCGGTGAAAAAATTTGAAGCGGCCCAGGGTAACGTATCATCCGCCCTATCGCGTTTGATGGTGGTGGTGGAAAAATATCCAGACCTTAAGGCCAATCAAAATTTCCTCGCGTTGCAATCGCAACTTGAAGGGACAGAAAACCGCATCACGGTTGCACGGCGGGATTATATCGGTACCGTTCAGCAATATAATACTACCGTTCGAACCTTTCCTGGCATGATCTGGGCCGGAATTTACGGAGCAAAACCCAAGGCGATTTTTGTTGCTACCGAAGGTGCTGATAAGCCGCCCGCCGTAAAATTTTAATTCATGCGGGCGTTACCTTTTTTTGTTGTGTTAATGCTGGGCGTAGTCGCATTTGCTGCGCCGCAATTTCCTGCCCTGACCGGGCGTGTGGTAGATGATGCGCATATTCTGACGCCTGCTACCATCCAATCCTTAGATCAGATGCTAGCTGATTATGAGCGCGGCGCGTCCAACCAAATTGTCGTCGTTACAATTCTTTCGCTGCAAGGCAATTCCATCGAAGACTACGGTTATCTATTGGGACGCACCTGGCAGATCGGACAGAAAGATAAAAATAACGGCGCGTTGCTGATCGTTGCCCCCCATGAAAGAAAAGTGCGCATTGAGGTTGGGTATGGCCTTGAGCCAGTCCTAACCGACGCGGCCTCCAGCGAAATTGTGAACGGCATTATTCTGCCTGCCTTCCGCAGCGGTCATATGGAGCAAGGCATTGTTGACGGTGTGCGGGCGATAATTGACTTGCTCGGCGGCAAAAGTCCTTCTGCCATCCAGGATAGCCGGCAAGTTGAACAATTATCGGGCCTACAATTGGCTCTAATAATATTATTTATCTTTGGCTTTATCTGGTTTGCCATCCGGCATCCGATGATAGCAATGTTAATGCTATCCAATAGCTCCATGCGCTTTGGCAGTTCCGGAAGCGCAAATTCCGGTGGGGCATTCAGCGGGGGGGGCGGCAGTTTTGGTGGCGGAGGAGCGTCCGGATCATGGTAAAATTATTATCCAAAACTGACAACGACATGATAGCGGCGGCCATTACAGAAGCCAAATGCATAACCAGCGCAGAATTGGCTGTCGTAGTCGCTCCTGCCAGCGATGCTTATCAAAGTTATTTTCTGCTCTATGGCCTGATTGCCGGAAGTGCAATTGATATCGGTCTTTGGGCAACCAAAATCGTTATTGGATTTCCCTGGCTGTTAATGATTCAGCTTATGGCTATAGCGTTGTTTACTTTCATCCCTCGGCTGCGGCATATCTGTTTGCCGTTAGTTCCAAAGCGCATCCGTGATCACCGCTCGGCACACCGCGCCTATGCGGAATATTTAATGGTTTCCCATCATGCTGCCACCGCAACACCCGTTGTGCTGCTGTATATTTCTGTCGCCGAACGTTATGCACATATTCTTACCAGCAGGACCGTTCGTGAAAAAATCCCTCTTAAATGCTGGGACGTGATCATTAATCAATTGACTACAGCCATCTCGACGGAGGGATTGTCGAACGCCTGTCTCAAGGCGATCCGGCAGATCACAGATTACTTTGTACCCCATTTCCCTAAAGCAGGATAAGTAAGCTCCGTCATATCTTATAAAATATAGTTAGTTTAAGTAAAAACTCTATGTTATTCTTCCCTAATTGGTCGCAGCCATTCCTTGTTTTAACAAATATTCCTCCTGATAACTTTAAAAATTTCCTGTTCTTTTTTAGTAAATTCCAATCTATATCGTCCATAACCATGGGCAATAACCATCAAATCGAATACAAGGCGAGTAAGACTTACTCAATCTGGTATAATTTCCTGTAATTTCCCTGATAAACAGAGAGCAGGTCACTGGTATTAGAGAATAGTTCGCTCTAGACTACCACCACCGCCAAGCAATCTGCTATGCAGAGAACAGTTCGCTGCTATAGTCTGAAAAGGCCTAAATATTGGCCGTTTGTTGCCCTTTAGATTCTTTCCCCACTTCAAGCCCTCATAACCTGAAGGTCGTTAGCTCAAATCTGGCTCCCGCAACCAATATTTTCAACGACTTTTTTTAAATGTTGTTCTCCGCAAATCTGCCATCCTAGATATCAAGCCTTATCTAGGCCAGCCCCAATCTCTTTTGCCATGCGCAGCGAAGCTGCCGCTTGGATTACCAAAACAGAATTACATCAAGCCGAGCCGCTAGGCTCGGATCACACGACAAACGGCAAATGCGATGCAGTGGATGAAGCGTTATTGGAATCCTTTCCCGCCAGCGATCCGCCGTCCTGGACAAATGTAATCGCAAAACATTGAAATAATTATTTCAGAAATTTTTTCTTTCAAAAAAATATCATTGGAACTTTACGGCGTAAAAAATAATTTGATTTGGAATGCTAAGTAATTGGTATTCGCATATCTCAGGCCTTGTTGCCGGGGCGGATTAATTTGCATTGCAAATTAATCCGCCCAACCGAGAATTGTTCGATGGGTTTAACGCTGCCACCTTCCGTAGCGCTATCATTATCAAGCAGTTCTGGTGCAGGGGCCTGCACGGTTCGTCCTATTCTGGGAGTGGCCGCAATACGCCGGAGCGCGATGAAGAAAGCCCCTTCACAAGCGACGAGGACCGTTCTTATTCATCGCATTCATCTAGTCGTGATGATGAAGATGATAACCGTTCATCACGCTCCAGCGAGCACAATGGCCGAGGTAGCCAAGGTGGCGGACATGGTGGCTAGTTCGGCCAGGAATAGAACATACCAAGAACAATGTAAGCGGTTTAGAATTAGCTTTTGGTGGCAGTTTGTGAAAATAAACCGTTTTCATTTGTTTCTGACACAACAAGTATGTTACTTTTTAGGGATAATATTAGGAAGTGAGATTTTGGCAGCAATGGAAATAATGGAAGCTAAAGAAGATACTTTTGAACCCCCAAAGCTTACGGGGGATCAGATAGCCCTATTCGACCAGCTTGAAAGAAAACATCATCGGGACGTTTATAACGCTGCTTATAGATTAACCGGAAATGGACATGATGCAGAGGATTTGACGCAAGAAGCCTTCATACAAGCCTATAGATCTTTTGGCACCTATAATCCCAATCGACCTTTTATGTCTTGGATGGCTAGGGTGGTCAGAAATAAAGCTATTGATATACGTCGTAGAAATAAGAAACTCTGGAATAATGTCAGTATCGATAGTCCGATAGAAGGTGATGAAAATGATCTGGTGCGTGAATTTGAAGATAAAGGGCCAGGCACTCAAGAACTTGCGCTAAATAACTTATCCGCAGAAGAACTACTTAAACTTTTAAGTGAAGTCCCAGAAGCATATCGAGTGACTGTACTTTTAGCAGATGTAGAAGAAAAGAGTTATGAAGAAATTGCCGAGGCAACTGGTGTTTCAATTGGAACGGTTCGTTCTCGCATACACCGTGGGCGCAAAGCCTTTCGGCGTCTTGGATTAAAGTTGGAAAAATTGGAACAATCTGTTATTACACGACCAACACGGCAACAAATTATTCCGGCGCCCTGAATGACTACTGTAATGGAGCGAGACGAGAAAAGCCAAGGCTTTGACAAGCTCATGGCAGATCATGAGGTTCGTGTTAGGCGCTTCGCCTTTCATTTGATGGGCAATCAAGAGGAAGCCGAAGATTTAATACAGGATACTTGGATTGCAGCATTTAGGAACTTCAACAGATTTAGAGGAGATTGCCGGTTCTCCACTTGGCTATTTCAGATTGAAAAGAACCTTGGCATAAATAAAATAAAAGCACGAAAACCAACTTCAAGCTTAGATAATTGGAACCCTAAAAATGATAGTGAAGAAGGGAATTCTTATTTAGATTCTTTGCATAGCCGTGACAGCGACCCAAGCCAAAAACTCGAAAAAGAACTACAGCACATTAATATCATACGCGTTATCGGAAATGTCCCTGGTATTTATGGAGAAGCCGCTTGGCTGCGTGATGTGGAAGGAATTTCTTATGAAGGAGTGGCAGAGTTCTTTGGCATTCCCATTAACACGGCTAAATCACACATTCGTCGTGGTCGAACTGAAGCGCGCCGGAAATTACAAGCAGAAAATATCATGTATACCCATCAAACGTCAGATCTCGCAGATATTATAACGAACATGCAGAATAGGCTTAGGCTTAGGTTGGAAGGCAAAACGGTAGAAATTGTTTTAGAGCCTAAATAGCTTTTTCTAAAATTAAAATGTTCTCCACACACCATCTATGGTTGCATTTTTGACATACTCAGGTATTTAGATTTTATCAGAGGAGATAAAATGCAAGGCATCATCCCGTCTACCCCAGCAGAGGTCCTAAATCTGCCCCCAGCCTTCAAAACTAAAATGAATAGAGCTTTTACCCTGGCTAAAATATTCCGGTTTTGGGATCGACCCTACAAAAAGGCAGCAACAGCATTTGAAGAAATGGACGTAAAAGATAAATTTTATTGGGTATACAAATGCACCAATCCCATTACTCGAGTTGAAAAAGGGCAAAGAGCCGCAGATTTAGTGTCCCCTAATAAGCGTATCGTTGATTTACCTAAGGGCTTTGAAAAGCAGGCCTCTATTACGATGGGTGCCGCTGGCGACCTTTTCCAAACTGAAGTCCTAGCGAATTCAAAAGACATCTTTTTTGAAAATGTAACTGACCTGTTATTTGATCAGACCATTTCATATGCGAACTTTGAATCGCCAATTACTGAACAGGAATTGAAGCAAGAAGGACTTAGCGATCAAGAAATTCCAATTGAATGCTGTACCCCTACGCAATTTGATATCTTAAAGGGCCATAAAGGTAAGAACTTCAATATCATAAACACGGCCAATAACCATATGTTTGATTTGGGAATTGAAGGTGTAAGGGCTACTCAAAAAATCCTTAAAGAAACAGGTATTTTGGATGTTGGCACCAACGGAACGCCAGCAGAATATGGCCAAGGCAAGATCATTACGAAAGATGGCATTAAAATTGGCGTGGTATCGGCCACCTTTAGTTTGAATGGCCGTCAAATGCCGGCAGATGAAAATTACCGTATTAACGTTTCAAAGCTTACTTCGAAATTTTCCAAGCCCGAATTAGACATCTTGAAACTGCAAATCGATCATTGCAAGGCACAAGGATGTGATTTCATTATCGCATCTCTTCACTGGGGTTATGAATTTGAATTTTTCCCACGCCAACAACAAGTCGATACAGCCCATGCTTTAGTTGAGTATGGTGTTGATGCGATTCTTGGTCATCATCCTCATGTCATTCAACCTGTTGAATATTATCGCACCAAAAGAGATAATAACCGGGTTGCAGTCATTGCCTACTCGTTAGGCAGTCTTGCTTGGAATTTACCGCTCCGCATTTGACTCTAAGTGCAATCTTAAATCTTACCATCTCAAAAGGCTATTTGGGGAGCAAGAAACTCACCTACATTGAAAGGTCCAATATAACGCCTGTGTTTCGAAGCTGTACTGTTAATAATAAATTAATCGTGCGTATTGAGAAGCTGGCGGATCATATTAATGGACAAAGTAAAGTTCATGCACCTGAATATATTGCAGCAATCAAGAAGTATGCCGATCTTGTACTTGGAGAATCTTCTTCTCAAGCGGAAGAAGCAACTAATCTAAATCAAGTAAAGAATAAAAAATTAGCTGCTTAAATAACATGGCAGGGATTACTTACAATTTAACCAAGCTCAATTCTGTAAGGAGCCGACTTATCCAACATTGATTTAATCTTGGTTTAGTTGATCAGCCCAAGTAGCACCAGTTTAAAGTCAGAACTTTTTAGCTAAATATTCCTTTTTATGAATTTAGTCCTTGACAAGCAGGAATGTATTCAGTATGGTGATTTATGACACGGGAGACACCATGCAATACCAAACAAACAATGAAAATATGCAGGCTTGCGCTGCATATCTCAATAACCTTAAGCCCTATTCTATACATGCAGAAGATATCCATTCACTTAAAAATGTTATATCTATGCTTTATACTCGTTATAATGATGACGACTATCCTGTTTCTGTAGTTTATATGCAGAAAATGGAGCTTTTAAGTGCGGCTCTTAATTTTTTGAAATCGGGCTTTATTCAAAATTGTATTAAATTACTAATCTACGCCCTGGAGGAAAAAGCTGCGCATGTGCCAATTTATTTCTCACTTGAAAAAGCAATAATGAATAAAATAACTTTAGCCAATGAAATTATTAAGTTTTCGACAGAAGACTTTGATGAAATTGAAAATCGTCATTATTTGATTTCTAATGCCACTCAAAAACCGACTCTTGGTCGCGGCAATGATAATGTTAAAAATAAATCTAAGCCTCTCTCAAAGGCTTAGATTCCTGCTTATTTTTAGTCATTAAATTTAGTTAGCAGCTTTCAAATCCAGTTCAGAAATTTCATCAGAATTCCATTGACTTAGCTTCGATGTTTCTACGAACTGTTCAAAGGGATAATGCAACATGAACTTACAGAGTTAATCTGCAGGTTAAGGTCTCAAAATTCCTGATAGGGTGGGTATTTTTCCTGATAAGCTAAGAGCAATTCTCTGATACTTTTGTAGGGAATTAGGCGGCCACGAAGCAATAACTGGCTTAAATGTTGTATATTTTATCTTTCTATTTGTGTCGACCAAAGGCTAACATCCAAATTTCCCTGATCAACAAGGTCTGATCCTAGAGAATGGTTACCAATAGACTGCATCCATCACCATTTTTTATGACGCCCAAAAAATATATTGAATTAGATACGAAAATTCTAATTTTCACCAAGACTATATGTAACTTTAACTTTATAAGGAAGTGAAAACATCATTTTTTTATTTACTTGCAGCTGTAAAGCCGTTACGACTATAGTTTGTAAGATTATATTTATTGCGTACCAAAAGATCTCGAAAGGGCACCCGATTATGCAACCGACCAAAGCAAAGTTGATTAAGACTAATTTTTCTTCTCCAGGACGCCTGCGGGCTAGGGCACTTTTGACTACGGCCATTGCTTTACCGCTGGCGCTGGGACTGGTGATTTCACCCACAGAGGTTTTGGCGACCACCCTGCCGACGGGCGGCAACGTGGTCGGCGGCACAGCCACAATTTCAACCAATGGCGCCGGAACGGTGGAGACCATTAATCAGTCTACCCAACGCGCCGTGATCAATTGGAATACTTTTAACCTCAGTTCAGACGGCACGGTACAGTTCAATCAGCCGAACTCAGGCGCCCTGGCCCTCAACCGCGTGACGGGTTCCGCCAGCGCCTCCCAAATTAATGGTATTATCAATGCCAACGGCGGTGTATGGGTTATCAACCCCAACGGCGTCATGATCGGTGCAACTGGGCAAGTCAATGCGAATAGCTTCGTCGCGACAACCGGCCACGTCAAAACCTCTGATTTCATGTCAGGCGCATCACAAATTCAGATTAAAGGCATGAACCCGAATGCCGAGGTAGCTAATGCGGGAACGATTACCGTGGCGGACGCCGGCATGGTGGCTTTGGTGGGCGCCCAGGTTGCTAATTATGGAACGATCAATGCAAATCTTGGCCGCGTGCAATTGGCAGGCGGCAGAGCGGCGACATTAGATTTTAATGGCGATGGTATGATTTCCATCGACGCTGCTAGTACTTTGGCCAATGGCGATGTGATCTTTAACAGCGGGGAAATTACGGCTGACGGCGGTATTGTTCAAATCACGGCAGCAGCAGCAAAAACGACCCTGGATAATGTTCTAAATATTGACGGCGTTGTTCAAGCCCGCGGCGTTGCATCAAATGCCGGGAAAATCATTCTAACCGCCACCGGCCCGGGTAAGAGCAAAATCGGCGGCAATAACCCAGGTCCAAACAACGGCAGACTTGATGCCAACAATGCTTATGGCACAGGCGGCAACATCTCCATCAATGGCAACCGTGTTGCTCTAAATAATTCTGCTTTTTTAGATGTTGACGGCGCTGCCGGCGGCGGCACGATCAACATCAATGCGACCACTTACCCAACTGATTTATTCAGCAATCCGTCCGTAGGCGATATCAATGTGGCGCAGGATGCAATTTTGACCCTGAACACCAATAGTTCTGGGCAGGGCGGCAAAGCTACGCTGGTGTCTGATGGCACCGCCGAAGTTGGTGGAACCTTCTTGGCGCACGGATTTCCCGACTCTGTTTTAGGTTCGGACGGCACCCTCCAGTCCATTAATACAAGTGCTGTTTCAATAAGCGCCGAAGTAAACTTAGAATACAATGCTTCGGCTGATTTACGTCCGTTTGGCCCAGGCGCCGCGGGGACCTTAACCCTCAGCACGCCAAACCTCACGGTGGGCCCTGCCGGCAATCCCGGCACTACGCTGACAGGCGCGAAATTGGGCCAGCAACTGGATCTTTTTGGCAATGTTAAATTAGACTCGCATAACGTGACCTTCGATGAAAGCGTTCATTCCAACAGCGCCAATAGTTTGACCACCGTCCTTAAGGACGGATTCAAATTTATTTTGGGCATTCCAGTCGCCGAGTCTGGCCAGTTGGTATTCAACCAGGATGTTTCCCTGAAAAATCTGACCCTGCAATCACCTAGTGCCGATGGTATTGATGTTAGCGGGGGCGCGCTTCCAAACCTTCACGTGACCAATCTTACGCTCGATGCGCCTGCGAATTTTGAACAAACGCCGATCCTTGGGCCTAACACTGTTACAGTCAGTAGCGCGCTTGGTAATGAAGGGCGCATTCAACAAGGTATGGATGTGGTCGCGACCGGCGGCACGGTATTTCTTGACAGCAATAAGATTACCTCTGCTCAAGATGCGACGGTGAATAACGCCTTCACTCTGACCGGCTTTAACCCCTATAATTTCGATAGCCTGACGATTAACAATCCAGGACTGATTGTAACGTATAATGCGGGTGTGCCTTCCGTGACCGCCAATACCGTAAATCTGAATGCGGATAATCCTGTCACGCATTTGCTGCAAACCGCCTATGATATGGCGTCAGGCGCAACGGGTGTATTTATTCCAACCTTGAATCTAGGCTTAACGCAATATTTGGATGACCTAAACTATTATAATGAGCATGTTGCCGTGTTAGGCGTACCTAATCTGGCAATTTTGAACAGTTTAACACTGTCTTCCTCCAGCGCTTTCATCGGCAATGTCCTTGCAAATGATGTCTATGATAATGCTGCTTCTGGACAACAAGGTTATGATCTCGTCGCGACTGGCGGCAGGGTTCATTATGGGCAGTCAAATTACGGGACGTTATTTGTCTATGATGATAATATCACGTTGCTTGGTGCGCTAGGTGGATCGGCATTCAATGACATTCATTTGGTGACGGCAAGCGATACGTTTAACAATATCACCACAGACTGGGTGGGCGTACACGTTACAGATGCAACTCTGCAGGGCACAGATTTGGTCAACTTGCATGGACAAGTGCATTATTATTTCGATAATGCTTTGAATACGACCCTTGATTTGAACCGTGATATTAACCTGTATGGTAATGGCCTATCAGGCCAGACCACTTTCGGCACCCTGACGCTGAACACCACTCTCGGTTCGTTAACCAATATTTTGGGGAACGTCGTGAATGATAACCAAGGCGCGGCGCAACGCGGTTATAACGTAACCGCTGAAAACGGCATCTTAAATCTGTCACAATCCGGTTATGCGGAAACGCTGGATGCGGATACCGCGGGGGTGACAGTTAACGGCGCGCCCGGCACCGGCACGGCACTGGACGGTCTAACCATGGATGCCATTAACAGTTTTAATGGTATCACAACGTCTCTTATCAACGTAAATGTAGCGCATATGGCGCAAAAGGCCAACGACATGGTTAATTCTGGCGGCGTTTTGAATTTTGCCGGGCTGAATGCTTCGCCTGAAACTCTTACCTTGAACCGCGCCGATATCACTTTAAATGGCGCGCCTCTTGGTGGCACCATATTTGATACCCTGAATGTGAATGCCATGCCGACATTGAACAATATCTTCGGCAATAATGTGAATTCGAACACGGGTCCGGCGATGTATAGCGTGAACGCCACGGCAACAGGCGGAACGGATAATCTGTCACGGTTTGTTTATGCGCCAGAAGACTTAACGGTAGATCGTGACATGACCGTGATTGGCATCAACCCTGTATCCGTCTTTAAAAGGGTATTTAATAATGCTAGTGCCACCTTAATCCGGATTGCCCAGCTTGAAGATCCGAATGGCTCGGCAAAGGGCCTGACACCGGTACAGTCAAACCTAAACGGTCAATTGCCGCCGAGCGTAACACCGACTTCGCTGGAAGCGCTGTTAAGCTCGTTGGCGCCAGCGGGTCCGGACGCGAAGGACAATGAGGGCCTTCGTCTTTGCATTACCAAGTCAGCTGACGCCGCAAACGCCTGTATCGCGGACGTTTTGGCAGCGGACGGCAATACCGCGGTTGATTACAAAATCACAAGTGACCGCCTGACGGAGCCGAAGGATACATTGATGAATGTCCGCAATATCTCGCGGGATGATCTCCAAAGACTTCTCGACGGCGGCCTCGATATCTAATCTGCCGTTAAGACAATAAAAGGGGCCTTCGGGCCCCTTTTTCTTTAGGATTTTGGCGTGACCTTTTTGCTGCACCCTGAAATTACCTTGAAATTTTAGGTGGTACGGTCTAGGCGCATCGGTGATTTACGGGTAAAAATATTCTCTATCTTGCAAAGGAACCATTCGTGACTTTTCCTTCTCTGACATCTTTCCGTTTTACGCGCTCACTTGCTTTACTAGTCATGCTGGGTCTGTTTGCGCCCGCACTGGCCAAAGCAGCGAACAACGTTCCTTCAACCGCCAATCCGGGACGGATCGACCAGCGCCTGAGCGCGCCGGATTTGGAAACAGTACCTGAAACCAATACGCCGCCTACGGTCACCGTGCCGGAATCCCATTCAGAAATCCCGGCAGGTGCGGAAAAGGTGCATTTTCAATTGAAAGGTGTCGTGGTTGACGGCGCAACGGTATTTTCGGAAACGGATTTGAAACCACTTTATCAAGACCTGATCAGCCAAAACGTCACGCTAGCGCAGATGATCGGCGTGGCGGATAAAATCACCGCGAAATACCGCAACGCCGGCTATATCCTGTCGCGCGCTGTGGTGCCCGCGCAATCCATGGACAGCGGCATCATCCATATCCGCGTTGTGGAAGGTTATATCAACAAAGTAACCCTGCAAGGTTCGTTGAAAGATAATCATGTGTTGGAAAAATATTCGCATGCTCTGGAACAGGTGCGACCGCTGACAAACGCGGCGCTGGAGCGTTATTTGCTGCTCGCCAACGACATTCCGGGACTGTCGGTTAAGGGCATTTTGCAGCGTTCGGAGACACCCGGCACAGCGGATCTTGCTATGGTGGCGGTGCGAAAAATCGTGAGCGCAGATGCATCCGTTGATAACCGCGGCTCCAAATATCTGGGGCCGATGGAAATTTCCTTTGCACCATCCTTGAATGATGCTTTTGGTTTGGGCGAGCAATTGGGCGTTGCTTATACCACCAGTGGCAACAGGAAACTGAATTATTATGCCGGTAACGGCAGTATCGGGTTGGACGACGAAGGCACACGCCTTGCTTTCGTAGCATCTAATACACACACCCGTCCCGGCTTTACGTTAAAACAATTTGATACCATCGGTAGAGCGGATTTGTATCAATTGCAGCTTTCGCATCCCTTCATCCGCACGCGCGAGGAAAATTTGCAGGGCGTTTTCCGCACCGATGTGCATAATGTGGAAAATACGCAATTGGGCTTTATTACGTCCAATGATAAAATGCGTTCAGCGCGCGTCGGTTTAGATTACCAGGTTGCTGACAATTGGAACGGCGTAAATACAGTCAGCGGTTTATACAGTGAAGGCTTTAATATTCTGGGGGCGACTTCGCCCGGCGACCCGAACCTCAGCCGTCTGCGCGGCCGCAGCGATTATCATAAAATCAACCTGGATCTGCAACGTATTCAATCCATTGCGCCGAATACGGACTTAGTCCTGGCGGGTTCTGGTCAGCTTGCTTTTGACGATCTCTTGGTCTCCGAGCAATTCGGCGTGGGCGGTTCAACCTATGGCCGCGGATATGACGATTCTGAAATCATCGGCGACAATGGCATCGCAATGAAGGCGGAATTGCAGTATAATTATCACATCGGTTATAGCTATGCGGACGTGTTGCAGCCCTATGGTTTCTTTGATTTTGGCGATGTCAGCAACCGCAATATCTTGCCGGCTGAGAAAAAATCGCAATCCCTGGCATCCACCGGCGTTGGTTTGCGTCTGCGCTTTACCGATAACCTTTCCGGACAAGTAGAAATCGCCCAGCCCCTAACCCGCGATGTGGGGACAGAACAGAATAAAGACCCGCGTTATTTCTTTGGCATCACCGCGCATTATTGATCTGGCGCGCAATTTGTTTTTTCAACGGCTGCTTCGGCAGCTGTTTTTTTTGTGACATTTCACTAAAATTGGAAATTCTCAAATTTTAGTGATCGTTCATCAATTATTTTCTTCCTCCAGCTATCATCAAAGGATATTAGCCGGAGTATATTATGTTGCGTATTTTATGGATATTTATCCTGATGTTTAATGTCATTTTCCCGCCTGTGGCCGAGGCGGCGCGTAGTAATGGTCCTAGGACAATATCTCAAGCGGGCGAATTTGTTTCTGCGGGCGAATTTCTACCTAATGAAAGCTTGCATGACGGCCAGTTAACACCGTGGGAATCCATGACAGACCGTCTGGCGGACGAACGCGTACGCTTTCAAGGCCAATGTAAAGAATATGGCGATTTTTGCCTGCCCCTGGCCTGGGAAGAACATATTCAGAAAATGCGCGGCATGCCACTCACCGCGCGACTGGATTATGCCAATCGTTTGATTAACCAATATCGCTATGCCGTGGACATGCAGGTTTACGGCGTCAAAAACTATTGGTCGACGCCATTGGAACTCGCAACGCAGAAACGCGGTGATTGCAAAGATCACGCGATTGCTAAATTCGCCCTTCTACTGGCATCGGGTGTACCAGAAAAAGCGATGCGCGTTTTAGTGCTGCATAACACTCGTGATCATTACCTGCATGCCATTCTCATGGCTTCCACGGATCGGGGTTTATTTTACCTTGATGATCAGAAAACCAAACTTTTGACGCCGCGCGATGTGCCCTATTACCAGCCCATCTATTCCATCAATTTCGATGGCTGGTGGCTGCATGAAAACCGCATGGCCAGCTTATAAAAGAGCTGATAATTTTTGTTTAAATGACAAAAGATTCCAAGCAACCGCTTTCCTCGCACACTGCCTATATCGCCCTTTACGCTGATATTAATGGCAAAAGCGCAGAGGAACTCACCAATCTTATCGCTAAGGAAATTCCTCAGCATACACACACGCTTTATCTTTTAATCTGCACAGGCGGTGGTTCGGTTGAATATGGTTTCGCGCTGTATAATTTCTTGCGCGGTCTGCCCTACAAGATCATCACGCATAACATGGCCAATGCCGACTCCATCGGCAATATTTTGATGCTGGCCGGTGAAGAACGTTATGCCACAGAAAATGCCGTTTTCCTGATTCATGGCGTGAAAAGCAAGATTAAGGATGAAAAAATCGCGCTCGGTTTCATGGAAGAAAAAATGAGTTGTATTAAATCAGATGAAGACCGCATCCATCAAACCATCTTAAAACATTCCAACATGAAAAAAGAATTATTGGATAATCTTTCCATATCCGGCGCGGTATTTACTGCACAAGACGCCCTTAAATGTGGCCTCATTCATGATATTCGGAAAATTACTATTCCATCAGGCGCCAATCTTTTCACCGTAATGGCAAGCGTCGTTGAATAAAAAAGGGGGCCGCAGCCCCCTTTCCTTTTTAACCAGTCTTAGCGTTTAGTGCGGTCGCTTTTTTCATTTTTGCTTTGCTCGGGCGCTTTGTTTCGCTCGTTTTGATTGCGTTGATTTTCGTTACGCTGGTTTTGTTCATTGCGATTCTCAGGCATCGATAGATCTCCTATTGAAGTTAGCTTGCCAGGACAGAATGTCACTGACCAATTTAATTTAATGTTATGTCCCTTAAATTCTCGATAAGAAAAAACGCGCCGTCTATAAATTGAAAATAAGAACAACTCATCTCTATCCAATAATTTATTGTCTGATTTTTTATATTTTACAGGGCATATGTTTAGCGGAAACTTGCGCCTATCGGGTTATGATGGATTTGTTATCTTACAAAGGAGTGTAACATGTTAAGTTGGGTCATCACCTTTTTTATCCTTGCGGTCGTTGCTGGCTTGTTGGGCTTTGTCGGCCTAGCAGGCACATTTGCTGAAATTGCAAAATTTCTAGCTGTATTATTTGTGGTGCTTTTCGTCATTAGCTTGGTCTACCATATGGTAACCGGTCGGCGCATTCCACCCCCTGTTATCTAGTCTCAGCGTGAATTAAAGGGGTTGCGGCCCCTTTAATTATTTTAACCGAGCTAGAGTTTCAACTGTGGAAATTGTAAAGTGAAGACCGCACCACCATTTGGGGAGTTTTGCGCTGTAATTGTGCCTTCCAAAATATTCATTAAGGCGCGTGCTAAAGCCAACCCCAAGCCTGTCCCTGCATTTTGATAATCTGATTGACTAAAGCGCGTATATTTCGCAAAAATTTCTTCCAACTTATTATCTGGAATCCCAGGGCCGTGATCACTAATATGAACGGTATTGTAATATATGGAATGATTAACCGTAATTTCGATGACGGGTTCATTCCCGCGATGTCCGTGGCGTAAACTATTTTCAATCACGAGCCCCAACGCACGCCCTAGCAACATTGGATCGGTCACCAATTCCAGGGTTGTAGTAGGAAGAGAAATTTCAATTCTTGCCGCCAACCCTTTGGGACCCAGGCGCGTCAAGGTGTCTTTCATAATCTGCTGAATATCACATGCTTCAGGATGCGCGCGGACAGTCCCGGATTCAAGCCGTGTCATATCTAAGATATTGGTTATAAAATTATCCAACCGATAGGCTTCGGATAACGATGCCTGAATTAAAGCATCGCGCTTTTCGGGCGAAAGTTTATCAAACATTTTCTTGTAAATTTCCAACGAGCCTATAATGGTCGCCAGGGGTGTTTTTAAATCATGGGACACTGTCGACAAGATTTTTCGATGCAGATCTTCGCGGATCCGATCGGTATTATATCCATCAGCTTGAAAGCCATTGGGGATTTTTTTAGCGGTACTCATAGAAAAACTATAACCCATTTATATAATTTTAAAATCGAGAACCTGACTAATTATATCAATGAAAGATAATCAATGCCCTTTAATAGCCTTATCGACCTTGTCACCCGCATGTTCAGCAGCATCGCCAATTTTCTGTCCTGGTGTACGGTCTTCTAATTGATCTGCCGCTTTGCCAAGTCCATGCGGCAACGCATCTGCGGCATCGCCAATACGTTCGCCCGCGGTACGATGATCCGGCGCATTCAGCAAATAATAGCCGAAAACAGCAATTAGCACGATTACAACAATCGCAATCAAGGTTTTATTGTTCATTCAATACTCCGGTTAGTTCGTGGTTTGATCGTCTGATTTAAGATGCAAAAATGAAGCATCTTGAATCTCATGGGATAACTGTTCAACTCGGCGCATGGCATGGGTTAACTGATCAATTTCTGCTTGCTGATTTTTCGTTGCAGCATTGCCGCCCTCGCCTTCATACCGATGCAGCTCCGCAACCGCTTCATGCAAACGCTTGCTCATTTCCTCAAGCATCTCGATGCCATTTTCAGACAACTTGCGCGCAGCTGCCTGACCGCGCCGATAGGATTCAAGCCAACGCTCAATCGCTAAGGCTTGATCATTCACACCGTGGCTGGTTAATGCATCTTCATACTTAATATTAAACTTCTTAACTGTTTGCGCCAACTTTTCTGCTTCTTCCATATCCGGATCGCTAAATCCCGTCTCCGCAAAACTAGGATGGCGAAGCGGTTGACGCACAGAAAAGTTCATGTTGTTTAGATAGGACAATTTGGTCTCCTAAAATTATACTACTTTAAATGAGATAATAATTCAGTGCAGGGAGATAGGGGATAAATAAAAATTTGATAAGTGGCATACAATTTATTTGGCCATTTTAGACAATTTTTGCGATAAAATATCTGGATGGATGGGCTTACTAATATATTCATCCATGCCAGCTGACAAGCAACGGTCCCGGTCTCCCGCCAAGGCATGGGCCGTTACGCCGATAATGAAGTTTCGTCCTTTTTTCTCTTGTTCAATTTTTCGGATTTTCCGTGTGGTTTCATAACCATCCATGCCTTCCATTTGCACATCCATTAAAATGGCAGAAAAAGAAGTCTTCTGGTCTTGTACAAGTTCAATTGCCTTAATGCCATTTTCAGCTGTCGTGACTTCAAATCCCATATCTTCCAGCATTAAACGCGCCACCAGCATATTGGGTGCATAATCCTCTACGACCAAGATAGTCTTCACATCGCTGTTTGATATCATCTGATTGGTTAACCCAGACATTATGAAATCTTTTGTTTCTTGTAACAGGGGTAGAGAAATCTTAAACGTAAAAATAGACCCTTGGTCTGGGTGGCTAGCCAATATGATTTTTCCATTCATTTGTGAGGCCAGAGATTCTGCAATTGCAAGGCCAAGGCCTGAACCACCGTAACGGCGTGTAATAGTCTCATCTGCCTGCGTGAATTTATTAAATATTAACTCTTGTTTATCTATCGGAATGCCAATTCCAGTATCACTCACCGCAATAGCAATAGCTATAGTTTGTGAGTCAGATTTCTGACCCGTAATAGAGACCTCGACCTTACCACTAGGCGTAAATTTAATGGCATTACCAATCAGATTAACCAAAATTTGTTGAATTCTCATGCGGTCACCCACAACCGTTATCTTCCCAACCTGATTAATAATAATGAATTCCAGATTTTTCTCTTCGGCTTGGGCATGAAACATGGCATGCAAATCCTGCATTAATTGATCCAAATCAAATGGCCCAGACTCCAGTTGCAGCTGCTCCGATTCAATGCGGCCGATATCCAGCAAATCATTAATTAAATTCAGCAATAAATCAGCATTCGTAATTAATGTTTTCAACATTTCATCTTCTTTAACACTTCGCGGCGTTCTTGCCATGATATGAGCCAAACCAATCACCACATTCAACGGCGTGCGCATTTCATGCGACATCGTTGTTAAAAATGCGCTTTTGGCTTGGTTGGCAGTTTCAGCTTTTTCTTTGGCTAGCAAAAGCTCCTTGCGCTGTAATTCATTTTCGCGTTGCAAACGATATTTAACAAAAGCCGCCTGCATAATGGCCGGCAATAATTCAAGATAAGTTTGCTCGGTATCCTTTACCGCATAATCCGCTGCCCCTTTTTCTAGGGCTGCAACAGCAACACGCTCATCACCGCCTGCAGTTAAAAGGATAACTGGCGGTGTCTCCTGCACTTTCAATATGATATCCAATAGTTCTAATCCGCTCATGCCTGGCAAAATATGGTCTATCAGTAAAATATCATAAATATCGCGCTTTAATTTTTCCAAGGCATCTTCCGCTGTCAGCACCACATCAACCGTTAGGCCGTGGCGCTCTAGGCGTTTTTGCAGCAAACGGCCTAGCGCTTCGTCGTCTTCGACATATAAAATTCTTTGAACGCTGGAGTTTGGCATCTTACGGTTGATAGGTTTTGAGCAACGGAAAATTATAATCTACTTATTTTTACAATGTAACTGGAATCTATGATCTATAGAGATAATATTATTAAATCCTTATTAACGCAATAAGCCATTCAGGAAGGCATAAACAAGGGCACTGGCACGATGCGCAATCGGATTTTCTATGGCTAAGGACTCCGCAATTAAAATCTTAATTTTTCTACAGAAATGCAAAACCGTCATGACTAATAATAAGAAGACCACTGCGCAGGCAATCGCCAAAATGGTCATTGCGTGACTGTACCCGATGCCGTTAACAATCATTAGATTATAGGCCAGACAGATCACGCCTGCCAATAAAACACTGGCTAAAAACGCTGTGATCAGGGACAAAGACAGAACAGTGCCAAAACTGGTTAGCAGGCGCGTGAGCCACGCGCTGCTAACCAGCGATGAGCGCCGCAGCGCAATTAACCCAATCAGCTTGCTTAACATGCTAATCACCTGCGACATTCCGGTTGCTTATATTGATTTAATTTAACGGCGAAACAGCTGGCCCAGGACAAAACCGGCAGCCAATGCAACGAGACTGGATTCAATCGGGTTGCGCGTAATGCGGCTGCGAATTTCCGCTGCAGTATCACGAATTTCACTGCGCGCTTCATCAAAATATCTGCGAGCTTGGCCGCCAAATTCCTGTGCAGACGCTTCCCAGTCGGAATTCATGCTGCTCGCATGATCGCGGGCATTGTTAATACCCCTGTTAATATCGGATTTGACGTTCTGAGCTGTATTGCGTGCTTCGCGTGAGATATTGGAAGCGCCGGTTTTCAGGTCGGTAACAACTTCGTCTTTTGTGCTGGTGAACATGTGAAAACTCCTAAGGGCTGGAACAGATTAAACACATCAAAGTAATGTGCGATGGTTATAATATCTCATAGAATATTAAAAAATACGATGAGATCACAGTCGATAAAAAATAAAGAACTACTCAATTACATATTTTTCATATTATTTTTATGAAGATTTTATAATTTTCATGCCTGCGTCTCATTTCTTTATTTACATATTGCCCTTAAAGTGCAACGTTACGGCGAATAACTTGTCGGACTAACTGAACTCAAGGAGCCTTACATGAGAAAATTCATTGCCATCCTGTCCACCGCGACAGCTTTAACCCTACCATTCGCCGCGATGGCAGCGGATAATCCTAGCAGCGATGCCAAAGGCAGCGTTGAATATAAAGACAATGGTGGTTACACTGAAAAATCTTCGGCTACAGAAGTAAATGCGGATGGTTCAAAAGCTAAGGTTGAGAAAAAAACCGATGTCAGCGTGGATGACAATGGCATGAAGTCGATGGATAAAAAATCCGAAACGACAACCAAAACCGCAAATGGCCGTACTTTGAAAACCAAAAAGGAAATAACCGCGAAAGATAAGGCAAACGGTGGATCGAAAACAACCACGGAAACGGCCAACACCGATTCCAAAGGCACAGACGTAACGACAAAATCCACTACGGACGTTAGCGTGTCAGACGATGGCACGACGACGAAAAAAGTCGAAACCAAAAAGACCGTTGATCCACAGGGTTTGCTCAACGCAAAAACCACGAAGACCGAAACAAAAACGAAAACAGATGCGAATGGCAATTTAATCGATGAAAGCAGCAAAACTGAATAAGTTTTCTTGTCTGATTACAAAAGAGCGCACCGGTTTTCCGGTGCGTTTTTTATTGTTCTAAGAAATGATTGCAAAATCAGTTAATAAAAAACCGGCGCCAGGGAGGGTGGCGCCGGGATTTGTAAAACCTAAAAGGCTACTAAACAATTAGCAATTGCCTTTTCCTGTCCCACAATTCTTATTAGCTTCAGCATCCATATCAGACTTTTTCTGAGCTGGATTTTGAGATTGATTGCTGTAATCTTTATTTGCAGATTTATCAGCAGGCTGCTGTGGTTGTGCAGGCTTGTTGGTTTGTTCAGATTGGTAACCCATGTTGGTCTCCTTGGTTCGTTGTACAACGCAAGTAGTTGCGTGGTATGAAATTAAAATATGACGATCGGCCTCAAATATCGATGCGGCTAAGCACAGCTAAAATAAAAACGGGGTAAACATTTTTGTCACAGTATTTTTCATAAATGTTTTACGGTTATTTTATTCTAATGTTCTAAAATAAAAAATTACTCCGCCAATCTGGCGGTGCAATAAAATATCTCAATAAAACAACTGTATACTTATTGCATAAACCAGCCATGACTGACGACCATGGATTGCCCTGTTAGCGCATTAGAATCAAATGAGGCGAAAAACAGTGCGACCGCTGCGACATCTTCCACCGCTGTAAATTGTCCATCCACTGTATCTTTCAGCATCACGTTTTTAATGACTTCATCTTCGGTAATGCCTAACTCCTTCGCCTGTTCTGGGATTTGTTTATCTACCAAAGGCGTACGGACAAAGCCGGGACAAATAACATTGGCGCGGATGTTATTTTCCGCGCCTTCTTTCGCGACAACTTTTGCCAAACCTTCTAATGCATGTTTGGCCGCAACATAGGCGCATTTTAATTTTGATGCTTCCTTGGAATGGACGGAACCCATGTAGATGATCGAGCCGCCGCGGTCCTTGCCCTGTTTCACCATATAACGCATCGCCGCACGCGTCGTTAAGAACGCGCCGTCCACATGGATCGCCATCAGTTTTTTCCAGTCATCAAATTTGAAATCCACAATCGGTGCAACGATTTGAATTCCGGCATTAGAAATCAAAATATCAATGCCGCCGAATTTTTGCACGGCCTTGTCGATACCCGCATTCACCTGAACTTCATTGCTCACGTCCATGGCAAGGCCAATGGCGACTTTGTCTCCGCCCAATTCCATGGCTGTCGCATCGGCGGCTTCCTGATTCAAATCGGCGATCACAATCTTTGCGCCTTCCTGTACAAACGTAGTGGCGATTTGTTTGCCAATGCCGCTGGCGGCGCCAGTGATGACAGCAACTTTGTTTTCTAATTTCATGATACGTTCCTATGCGGCTACGGGTTTAGGGGTCGTGGTTTTGGGTTTGTCGTCTTTAATCTTTTGTGGATTTGATACCTGATGCGGCGCGGCAGGCACCACACCCAGAAATTCCGTTTCGATATCTACCGTGGTTTCGTGGCCGATGGCATTTTTATGCTTATCCAGCCATTGCTGTGCCGCTGCACGGCCGATGCCGTGCAAGAATTCAAAAAATACCCAGTCGGTGTTCATTTTACTGGAGGCATCCAGGCCATAGGCGACATCGGGCGCGGGGATCATATGCATCCGCACATCTTTATATTCGCTCTCCGACAGTTTACCTTCGCGGATCAGTTTTTTCACAAAATTAATCGCGCGCATTTCATCAATCAGACTGGAATTAAAACTGATCTCGTTCAGACGGTTGATAATCTCTTGCGCCGATTTTGGCGTATTGTTACGGTAAATGGGGTTAATCTGCACCAGCAGCACATCATGAATATGGGTATTGTAAACCAGCGGCCAGATGCTGGGGTTACCCATGTAACCTCCGTCCCAATAGGGCACATCATCGATCATCACAGATTGAAAATAAAAAGGGATGCAGGCGGACGCGAGCAGCGTATCTACCGTGATATCCTCACACCTAAAAACGCGTGGCTGGCCGGAATGCACATTGGTGGCGGTAACAAAAATGGGAATCTGACCGCCCGCATTAACCGCATTTAGATCCAACACGTTATTCAAAACATTCCGCAGCGGATTGAGATTAAACGGATTAAACTGATAGGGTGAAAACATCCGCGTCATCATATCGAACATTTGATAGGAAAGCTCGTTATCCAAATTCCAGTGTTTTTGATATTCTTCCACCGGATTGCCGCGGATGGGATTAATCCATGCGCCGGTTACACTTACCTGGGACCAGAAATCGTGCAGGGCTTGTTTGGCACCCGCCGCGCCGCCCTTGCGGAAACCACTGGCCAGCACGGCAGCATTCATCGCACCTGCGCTAGTACCCGAAACAGCGTGAATTTCCAGCTCTTCTTCATCCAACAAACGGTCCAATACGCCCCAGGTATAGGCGCCATGCGCGCCGCCGCCCTGCAGTGCCAGATTCAACGTCTTTTTGCCGTTTGATTTTACCATATTTTCCTGCTACCGTTTCATGAGCCTGATTTAATAAAAAAACCATAAGCTCACCCAGAATAGATTATAGGGATTTCGTATTTTTATTAAATCTTTATTTTTACTTTATGGCTTTCTAACAGAACCCTTGTGCCTATATGTGTCATGAATGAAAGAACCCCCGCAAAACCAAGTCAGGAATTCCAGATCATGAAAGAGAAAAAGAACACCATCCTGGTTGTGGATGACGAAGAGCAAATCCGAAAAATGCTGAACATTTTTTTGGACACAGCGGATTTCAAAGTTGTTGAGAGCGAAAATTGCAAACAGGCGATCCGCATGATTGCATCCGTGAAACCGGATCTGGTGATTTTGGATTTGGGCTTACCCGACATGGACGGGAAAGAAGCCATTAAGGCGGTGCGCGAATGGACTCAGGTTCCCATTATCGTCCTGAGCGTCCGTTCGGATGACGATGAGATTGTCATGGCGCTGAATTTGGGTGCGGATGATTATGTGACCAAACCGTTCGGTGCAGAAGTTTTGCTGGCGCGCATTAACGCCAATCTACGCAAATGGGCAGTGCGCGAAGCGGGCGAGCCGATGATCGTAAATGGTCCTATCAAAATGGATTTGGTGCGGCACGAAGTTTTCATCAACGATGAAAAGATTTCCTTTACGCCCAAAGAATACGATCTGCTGCGTTATTTTATCACCAACCGCGGCCGCATGTTGACGCACAAACAAATCTTGAAACAGGTTTGGGGCCCGGCGCATGTCGAGGATACACAGTACCTGCGCGTCTATATTGGTCAGGTTCGCGAAAAGCTGGAAAAGGTTCCCGGCCTGGGCAAATTGATCGTGGCAGAATCAGGGATTGGCTACCGCATGGATATCGCCGATGGAAATACAAGTATTGAAGCGGCATAATTAGTTTTTTGCTGCTTTTTTATGTAGTCCTTATGCTATCCTAATCGCAAGACGATGTTAATTGGCGGATAATAGTGTTCAACCTTAACAGGAGACGCATTATGTTGAAAAACAATAAATTACCTTTAATTGCTATGGTGCTGGCTGTGATTTCACTTTCTGCCTGCGGCAATACCACAGGCGAGCGCGCTTTGTCCGGTGCTGGCATTGGCGCTGGCACAGGCGCAGTCGGTGCCGCCGTTCTGGGAGCTAATCCATGGGCAGGTGCACTGGTTGGTGGGGCGGTGGGTGCTGGCACAGGTGCGCTGACAAGCCCCAGACAAATCAATTTAGGCCGATAAATTAATTACAGCTTTTAAAAAAGCCCCCCTATTATGGGGCTTTTTTTTATGATGGTTCAATCGCCAGAATTGGATCAGCACGGCGTCTTCTTGCCTGATGAGATCTATATCCTTGGGAACCCCGCGTAGATATTTTATAATATCTGCGTCTCCTTACTGGTATGCCTGGTGCTTTTTGTTTTAAGTCATCTATGGTAATCTTAGGAACCCCCGTAGCATTACGTATTATTATCTCATTAAACCCAGAAATATGATTGTCATGTTGATCGTCCATAAATAATCCCCCTGAATTGAGCACTATTTTCCAACACGGCCAAGGATATCATGAATATGAAGTCAATCAATCATTAAATTGATCCAGTAAAAAAGGCGGCGCCGTTGCTGACGCCGCCTTGGAATATACCGGCCAAGGGAGAATGGGCCGGAATGATAAATTTAATAATCCGCCAATTTCATCAGGATCTCATTGCGGCGGCTATAGGGCGCGACTGAGGGCGAGTCATAAAAGGCATAGGCCGGCACACCCACCGTTGGGATATTATCATTACGCGCGTAATCTTGTAACATAGCCTCATGGTTCATAATATTGGCATCCGTCCAGGGACCGCTGTAGCCATAGGAAATAACCCGCATGGGATTGGTTTGCACGATGCGAATAAAGGAATTACTCGGCTGAGGAATTGTATCAGGGGTTAACTCAACTGGCAAAACGAAACGCACAACCCAGGCTTTATTGTCAACAAATGAGCCCTCAATACCGCTGCCAGCAACCGGGAATTCCACCACAGGCCGAGTCATAGGTATGATTTGTTGGCTGTCATTATCGCCACGGAAATAAGCATTTAAATTCTGGAACCCTTTACGCATGGCGGTTTCGCGATCCCCCTGCTCTACAATTTCCGCCACCCATAATGGCTGATAACTGCGAATTTCAACATTTCCATCACTCTCCAGAATAGTATAATTCGGATTGGTATAATGCATTTGGCTGTTAAAAGTTGGACTGGGTTCAACGCAGCCAGTTAATGCAATAACAAGACTGAGGGCGGTAATAGTGTAAGATAGACGCATGAAGAACTCCTGTTCCCAAGTTTAATCGAGGATCAGCTTAACATTCAGCTTATCAAGTTTCGGTGACGCAATTCAGCGTTAATGATAAAAAATATATAAAAATTAGACAGAAAAATAATCCGTTTAAATGGTACGGTTAGGAATTTTAACCATCGACAGCATAAGCCCCAATTTCCGGATCGCTTCGGAGAATGCATCATATTCAACCGGCTTGGTCACATAAACATTACAACCCAAATCATAGCAGCGTTCAATTTCTTTCGGATTATCTGTGGTGGTCAGCATGATAATGGGGATGGTATGCGTACGTTTATCCCCTTTCACGCGTTTTAGAATTTCATAGCCGTCGATTCCGGGTAAATTCAGATCCAGCAGGATCAGCATTTTATCATGCGGCAATTTTGCTTGGTCGCCGAAAAAATAATCGATCACCTTGTTGCCATCGTCCAAATGAACCATTTCATTGCTAACCCCTGCCCGACGCAAGTTTTTTTCAATCAGGCGCGCATGCCCCTCATCATCCTCAACCATGATAATGGTAAAAGGTTCAATCGTCTGTGCGCTCATGCTGCAGCCTCCTGTGCATTCAGTGTTTTGGCAATGCGTAAAGGTAATCGGACGTAGAATGTCGTACCTTCACCCACTGCAGATTCAAACCATATCACGCCACCAATTCGGCGCACCATCGTTTTGACGTAGGCCAAGCCCATGCCCATCCCTCGTTCGTTTCCAGCATTACGCGCGCGGCGGAAAATTTCAAACACTTTTTCCCGGTCCGATTCACTAATACCGCGTCCATTGTCTTGAACAGAAAAAATGATCTCATGGCCTTTAACTTCTGAGGAAGCCGTAATTTTTCCCTTTCGGCTGGGATCCAGGTATTTAAGCGCATTGTCCATCAGGTTTCCTAAAATTTGTTCCAGCGACCGCGCATCCGAAATGATAACTGGCAGATTATTCAAAATGATCTCTGCGTCTTTATTCGCACGCTCATAAGCCAAATTATCAGCACAGCGCATGGCAATTTCATGCACATTGACCGGCTCCCAAATCAATTCCCGCCGCCCCATCCGTGAAAGATCAAGCACCGCACCGGTCAGACTTTCCATTTTATCAACCGATTTATGAATAAATCTAAGTGCTTCTGGAATATCCTGATTGAAAGACCGTTCCACCAATTGCTTTTCATTTTCGGCTAGGGATGTTTCGGCACGTTCCAGCAACGGACGAATGGTATTAATGGTATGCTCCATTTCACCTGCAAATCCCTTTAGGTTAACCAATGGCGAACGCAGGTCATGTGACGCAATATAGGCAAAAGTTTCAAGTTCTGAATTCAGTTCTTTTAATTCTTCTTCGCGGTTTTTTTGTTCCGTCATATCAGTATTGGTCCCGATTAAACGTATCAACGTTCCCTCCTTATCCCATATGCCGATACCACGTGATAAAATCCAACGCCAGCTGCCATCCTTATGCTGCATGCGGAAATAATTGGAATAATTTGGGGCTTCATGGTTTTGATAGCGCCGTAACAAGTCCCATTTTTTCTCCAAATCTTCGGGGTGTAATTGCTGGTTCAAACGCTCGAGCGTATTGGGGAATTCTTCATCCGTAAAGCCAAGCATCGCCTTATAAGCAGGCGAGAAATAAATATTTTCATGCTGAATATCATAATCAAACAGACCGTCGTTGATCCCGTTCATCACCATACGAAACCGCTCCTCAGCGGCTTCGGCTTCGGCCTCCGCTTTGCGGTTACGGCTGGACAGCGATAAAATAGCCAAGAGTGCAAGCCAGCTGCCCACAACGATTCCCGCCGTTCCCGCAATGAGCGTAAAAATGAACTCCGCTTCCTTTTTCTTTAAATTGGCAATTCGTACCTGCAACCGGTTTTGTACAAACATGATAAAACTGCGGATGGACTGGCGCAAATGATCCATCGCATTTTTTTGTTCGCCCAGCATCCGCCGCATGGCAAGTGTGCGGCCGCCACGCTCCATCGTTTTACCTTCGGTGTCAATTAAGGCTCTAAATTTCTGGATTTCATGCGCCAAAGCTTGGGCTTGATTTTGTATTTGGGGGTTATCTTGGGTCAAACTATTTAACTCTACCAAATCGCTATCCAGCCAGATCCGCGCTTCATAGTAGGGCTGAAGAAACTTTGAATCGGCGGCCAACAGGTAGCCCCGCATACCCGTTTCCATATTTAATAAATCCACCAATGTAATCCGAACGGAACGCAGAATGTCATATTCACGGAAGGCGATATCATTGCTGTGACGGGCATAAGTGTACTGGCGATATAAAACCGTGCTAAAACCAAGTAATAAAACGCAAACAACGATAAATCCAATGATGAGGTTCTTTTTATTAGAAGGATGTATTAGGTGGGGCATTTAGTTCTCTTGAAAGCGATCAGGTTTATTATGAAGCAAGGTGAAAATTGATAATAATATAGTTTTTTGTACTTGCAATTGACACGATAAAATACCCTCCTATCTCACCTCTTCGCAAAAGGGGTGAGATACTTGACAAGCTTCATTGTAGAACTTGCCGAACAATGATCCCATGCTACTCCATTGGCAGAAAAATAAATATTCTGCAAATATCTATCCTGTCTAAGAAATTTATAAAAATGCAGTGGGAATTTGATATTTTAAGCCCCTAATTTTTCTGCGCCACCCCCTCAAGAACCTGTTCTTTATTATCCTTCTGCTGAATCTGGCTTTCACGCCTATTTTGTTCAAATTTGCCCTGGCGAAACGGCGAATTACCAATAATGGAACCGGCCAGAGGTCTGCCAAACTCTTCCCAGGCGCGCATAGCAACGTGATGATTTTGTTCTGACGGCATGATGAACTCCTTGGATCAAGGTTAACTACGTCATGATTAAGGTATCATAAGCCGCCTTAGATAACGATGCCACAAGATGGTTAAGGCCGTAAATTTATGCTAAATACGTCTTGGCTTCTGGGCGGACTTTGAAACCATATAATCTTTTCCTAGGATCCCGCAGTGCTTGGGCTTATTTGTTGTTTTTTCCAAAGACGCCTCTTCGCAACTTATACATTGGCTCGCTATAAATTTTGGGAAAATAAGCCGTTCCGTATCATGAAACATGGTTTTTCAGAAAACCAGGCTTTATCTATTTCCCCGGGCGTAAAGCCGCTTTATAAACATAAAATGGATAAACTGATTGTCACGATTATTGCCATCAGCTTGGGGTCTGTAACCCTTTTGTGGGGAGCAGATTATATCTCTGGTTTTTATCAAGCGGCTCAATCAAAGGCTAAGGCGCAAGCGTGGATAGCGGGTGCGGCACAGATTGCCGTCGCCGCGCGCCAGGCAGGCAGCCTTAGTACAACCAATGATAACTGGATACCCGGCAGCGGCACGGCCACGGCTGCCCAATTAGTGCCAGATTATATGTCGGATTTACCTAAGTATAATGGTGCTTATGCCTTTCAGCCATGTATATTGGGGTCAAATGTTTTATGCCCTGAATATAATACTGATGCTAATGTTTTAATGGCCGCCGTAGAAAATCAGAAAGTTTGCGAATATATTAATATGCAAGCAAACCGGAACAATTCTGTTATTCCAGCATCTGGTGGTTTTGCATTTAATGTATCAGGTGTTCTTTATACTGAATTCACCAATCTCGCCGCTTTTGATCCCCACCAGCAATTTTCTTGCATCAACGGGTTAAGCGCCTATTATCTGTTTTACCGCGTTTTCATGGATCGCTAATGGGCTGGCAGCTGCTGATTATCTTTTTAATTATTCTGACCAATGGGTTTTTCTCGCTGGCGGAACTGGCAATTTTATCCGCCAATAAAATCCGCCTGAAAATCATGGCCAAACGCGGCGTGCGCGGCGCGCATCAGGCCCTGTTGCTAGCCGAAGACACCGAGAAATTTATTCCCGCCGTACAATCTTGTATTTCTCTGTGCGCTGCTTTTGCCGGGGTTTTCTCAGGCGCCACCTTTGCTCAGCGTTTGGGCGTTTTGCTGAATCAAATTCCCTATATTTCACCGCACGGCACGGAAATCGCCCTGCCCCTTATCGTTCTGGGCATTTCTTACTTCTCTCTGATCCTGGGCGAACTGGTGCCTAAACATCTTGCCGTTGACGATTCTGAGCGTTGGGCTACGCGTATGGCACCCCTAATGGTGCTGCTGGTAAAGTTTTTACGTCCCGGCGTCTATATTCTGCATCATTCCACCAATATAGTTTTAAAATTACTTCCTCCCGGCCATGAGCATACCAATCATGTCAATGAAGAGGAAGAAGTCAAAGCCTTAGTGGATGAGGGAACTCAGGGCGGCGTGTTTGAGGTTGCCGAACAGCAAATGATTAAACGTGTTTTACGCCTGGCGGACCGGCCTGTACGTGCGATTATGACGGCGCGCGGCGATGTGGATTGGCTTGATATTCATACAACACCGCAAGAATTGATGGGGCAAATTCATGATGCGCGCCATTCGGCCTATCCGGTTTGTGATGGCTCATTGGATTCTATCTTGGGCGTGATCCGTGCAAAGGATTTGCTGGATCAAGCCTATAGCGGTCAGCCGCTCGATTTACGCGCCGTGATGCAAGAAGCGGCGATTTTGCCGGATACCTCATCCGTTATGTCTGTCCTCAAGAAAATCAAGAAAACGCCGATCCATATGGGTTTTGTCATTGATGAATATGGCGTGCTGGAAGGCATTGTGACGGAACTGGATATTCTAGAAGCCATCGTAGGAGAATTGGCGGATGATGAGGATGGTGGAATTAGTGCCCATGTCCATCCCACACATGACGGCAATCTCTTATTGGATGGCGCCATGGCGGTAGATGAGGTGAAAACCCGTCTAGGCCTGGCGGATTTGCCGGGCGATGAAACCTATCACACCCTGGGCGGCGTGGCGCTAGGCGCGGTCGGGCGAATTCCGCGCGCGGGCGATTATTTTAATCACGCGGGCTGGCGTTTTGAAGTCACTGAAATGGAAGGCCGACGCGTGGATGTAGTTTTAGCTAAGCAGATGGGCAGGAAAGAGAAGCTGATATCCTCAGACTAGGCATGTCCCCTCATCAAGCCGGTACTGATAAAAAATACTTTCGCGTGTCAAAAATTTCATTAAGGTAAAAGCATGATCAAAAAAACTTATAAAATTGCTGTTGCAGGCGCGACCGGCAATGTCGGCCGTGAGGTGTTGCAAATCCTGGCGGAGCGTGAGTTTCCCATCCATGAAATTGTGGCGCTGGCTTCGGCCCGGAGTGCGGGCGGCGAAGTTTCTCTGGGCGAAGATGCCGTTCTGAAAATCCACGATCTGGCCAAATACGATTTCGCCGGTACGGATTTTGTTTTCGCTGCGGTGGAATCCGAACATGTGATGGCGCTGGTGCCACGCGCGGTGGCCGCAGGCGCAATTGTAATCGACAAATCATCCGCCTTTCGTATGGATCCGGATGTGCCGCTGGTGGTACCCGAGGTAAACCCCGAAGCCCTGCGCGGTTTTGATAAAAAACGTATCGTCGCCACGCCCAACTGCTCCACCATTCAAATGGTGCTGGCGCTGAAACCGCTGCATGACGCCGCGACGATCAAACGTGTCGTAGTATCCACCTATCAATCCGTGTCCGGCGCGGGCAAGGACGCGATGGATGAATTATTCCGCCAGACGCGCGCAATTTTCGTCAATGACCCAGTCGAGAAGGAAATTTTCACCAAACAAATCGCCTTTAATGTCATTCCGCAAATTGATGCCTTTATGGACAGCGGCGACACCAAGGAAGAATTTAAAATGGTGGCTGAGACCAAAAAAATTCTGGGTCCCAAAATCAAAGTCACCGCCACATGCGTGCGTGTGCCGGTTTTCATTGGCCACAGTGAAGCCATTTGGGTAGAGTTCGAAAAAGATTTGGACGAACGCGAGGCGCGAAAAATCCTACAAAAAGCGCCGGGCGTTTCTGTGGTCGACCTGCGCGAACCGGGCGGTTATGTGACACCGGTGGAATGCGCGGGCGAGGATAAAGTTTTCATCTCGCGCATCCGTCAGGACATCACAGTGGAAAACGGTCTCTCATTTTGGTGTGTCGGCGATAACTTGCGTAAAGGCGCCGCCTTGAACGCCGTACAAATCGCGGAAACCATGGTAAAGATGAAATTGATTTAATCATAAATTTATATTCACAAAATAAACTCGAATTCATTTGGAATTTACACCCCTTGGATTATGATGAACTATTGGCTTCACGAAAGGAAACCTGATGCAGCCTTCTCTTCGCCACTTTGGCAAAATCCTCCTCACCTTTCTGACACTCACCTGCGCTGCTGGCGTTGCGCACGCGGATTGGGATGATCACCGCCACGGTTATTATGGTCATGATTACCACCGCGGCCACCGCGGGCCTGAAGTGGTCATTGCGCCCACCTTCCCATTATTCGTGCCTGCACCGGTCATCGTCTATCAACGGCCTACAACTGTAAATATGCAATGCGCCAGCGGCCAGATGATTTCCGTCACCGGCACGGGTTCGTTCACGCACTTGCTGAATAAGGCCAATCGGATTTGCGCCGCGCAATATCCAGCGGTAGCTCCTGTTATTGTGCAAGGCGCACCAGAAGGCAGCAGCTATTGCCGCGAATATCAAACCAACGTGGTGGTTGGCGGCGTGCGCCAACAAACCTATGGCACGGCCTGCCGCCAGCCCAATGGCGCGTGGCAAATTGCGAATTAATTTCTGCGGTTAAAAATAATCAGATATAATGGCCTGATGAAAATCAAAAACCTGATTTTCCACGCCATTATTTTATCCACGATTGCGGGTGCGATCTGGCTGGGTGTCTGGCAGCTCCAGCGGCGCGAATGGAAGCATCAACTGATTCAAACCTATCAAGCCGCGCAAAATGCAACGCCTTTCAAACTGCAAGGTCAAATCAATGAAAAACAACTTTGGAAGAAATTTCAAATATCTGGCACGGTAAATTACGACCAAGCTATCCTGTTGCCCACCTATATCCAAGCGGAAGATAAAATTTGCGGCCTGACTGGCTGGGGATTCCGTTTGATTGTGCCTTTAAAACTCAACAATGGTCAAACCCTGTTATACCAGGATGGATTTATTCCCTCTGTGATGAAAAAGACTTTACCTCATGGTCTGTATTCAGGTCATTTGACCGTTAGTGTCTGGCCGTTGCGTGCACCATCCTGGCTGCCGCCACAAAATAATCCCACGCACCAACAATGGTTGGTTTTAGATCAAAGTCTTTATGATGCTTGGTATATCCCGCGTCATAATATTTATTTGAATAGTGAATTTGACGGTACCCTTGGCAACGGCGATGGCAGTGTTGAATGCGATTATCCTGTCAATTACTGGCGCAGACCCGAACTTCCAGACAACCATCTGCAATATGCCATCACCTGGTTTGCCCTTGCGGCAATGCTGTCGGGTTACTACATTTACTTTCAATGGAAACTTCGTCGCAGCCCGTAAAGCATTCTCTGCAAGGCCAATTGTTGATCGCCATGCCGGGCATGATGGATGCGCGGTTTTCTGGCACTGTCAGCCTGGTTTGTTATCATAATAGCGAAGGTGCGATGGCATTGGTGCTCAATCGCTTGGTCGGCACACTCGATGTGAATCAAGTGTTGGAGGGCCTGAAAGCAGATTTGAATTTGCCGGCGGAATTGCTGCGCGTACATTTGGGCGGACCGGTGGCGCCGCAACGCGGTTTCATTTTGCATGGTGCGGAATTGCGCCATGAAGACAGTCAGACCGTAACGCCGGAGATTTCCATCAGCGCGACCTCGGATGTCTTGCTGCAGCTTGCATGGCATGAAGGCGTTATCCCGTGGCGTTTCGCCCTGGGCTGTGCGAGCTGGGCAGCAGGCCAATTAGAACATGAAATGCGGGACGGCATTTGGTTGACCGCCCCCGGTCAGCGAGATTTGGTTTTTCAGCGTGAAATTCCGATGATCTGGCCCAATGCCTTACAAAGTATCGGCATCAGGCAGCCTGCGATGCTGGTCGCTGAAAGCGGGCATGCTTAACTGGTAATCAAATCTCTGATTACCAACCCGCTGCGTCTGAAGTCACGCGCTCAACCGGTGCGGATTCTTCGCGGCGGGATGGCACTTGGTACGCCACCGCGCAATGATAATCACAATACGACATGCCCTCTGCCCGCGCACCGCCGCAGAAATGGAATTCGCGCGTGCGGGGATCACCTAGCGGCCATTTGCATTGCTTTTCCGATAAATCTTCCAGGCTGACCGCGAATTCTGACCGTTCAATAGGTTCTACATAACGGGGGCGGATTTGTGCGCGTGGCGGACGGGGTGATGCAACACGTGAAATCAGGCGCATACCGCCTGAAGATTTTCCGCCGCCCTTGCGCGTGGCGCGGCCGGAGAGGCCTAGGCGATGTGCTTTGCCGATAACGGCGTTGCGGGTGGTACCGCCCAATTCAGCGGCAATGCGGCTGGCGGACAAACCGGCAGTCCAGAGTTCACGAAGTTGATTTTCACGCTCAGGCGTCCAGGTCATGAACTATTATCTCCCTAAAGTTCTTTTCACCAAACCAAAATGAAACACAACATCTTTGGTTTGATCATCACCACAGACACAACATCTATCCGATTCCAGAATCACACGAAAGGGGGATCATGAAAAAAATTTTATTTTTATGAATCGCATCGATTCATTGTTGACACTAATGAAAGCTTTAAATTGACAGCATTCCTCATCCGTCAGGGCAAGTTTCAAAGTGAAAATTTATTTCGCATGGCATAAATTTATATAAGAGGCTCCCATGTCCATCTATAAAATTTATAATGCCGATACGCCCGAAGAAAAAGATCTGCATGAAATCGTCGTGATGGTCAGTTTTCTGGCAGCAGTTTTGGGCGCCATTACAGGTTATATGATGATGAACGTTATTGGCGCGATTGGCGGCGCCTTTTTAGGTTGTTTGCTAGGCAGCTGGATTGCACACCGCCTGGTAACGCATAAAATTAATAACGGCGCGAGGGAAATAAAGTTCCGCAGCTCGAATAGCGATAGAGAATAAGCTTACTCTATTCCCACTCAATCGTGCCGGGCGGTTTGGACGTAATATCATAGACCACGCGGCCGATGCCGCGCACTTCATTGCATATACGCGTCGCGACCCGGCCTAGGAATTCATGGGAAAATGGATAATAATCCGCCGTCATGCCGTCCACCGATGTTACCGCGCGCAGAGCGCAAACATAATCATAAGACCGCCCATCACCCATCACACCAACGGAGCGTACTGGCGTCAGCACCGCAAAGGCCTGCCAAATCTCATTATATAATCCTGCTGCGCGGATTTCATCCAGGTAAATAACATCAGCCGCGCGCAGCAATTCCAGTTTTTCCGCCGTAATGTCACCGGGAATGCGGATCGCCAGGCCAGGCCCAGGAAACGGATGACGCTCGATAAAGACTTCGGGCAAGCCGAGCTCGCGACCTAAAGCACGTACTTCGTCTTTAAATAATTCGCGCAATGGTTCAACCAATTTGAAATCCAGCTTTTCGGGCAAACCGCCAACATTGTGGTGCGATTTAATCGTCACGGATGGTCCGCCGGAAAACGACACGCTTTCAATCACATCGGGATAGAGCGTGCCCTGTGCCAAGAATTCAGCGCCGCCGATATCTCGGGCGGCGTCGGCAAAAACATCGATAAACGTTGCGCCGATAATTTTGCGCTTGGTTTCCGGATCGCTTACCCCTGCTAACTTTTTCAAAAATTGATCTGACGCATCCACGACTTTTAATTTGATATGATAATGCTGACGGAATAGTTTTTCGACCTGCTCTGCTTCACCCGCACGCAACAGGCCCGTATCGACAAAAATGCAATTCAGCTGATCACCGATGGCCTTATGAATCAAAACCGCAGCCACAGCGCTATCCACACCGCCAGATAATCCGCAAATCACCTTACCTGTGCCAATTTGGGCCTGAAGTTCTGCAATGGCTTGTTCCTTGTAACCCGCCATATTCCAATGGCGACCACAGCCCGCAATCTTATGCACGAAATTGGATAGGATTTGCGCGCCCTTAGGCGTGTGCGCGACCTCCAGATGAAATTGTACGGCGTAAAACTTTTTCGCCTCATTCACCATGATGGCAAAGGGGGCGCCAGCAGATTCTCCGATGACCGAGAATCCTTCCGGCAAGGCCGTGACGCGGTCGCCATGCGACATCCAAACCGTGAACCGTTCTCCCGGCGCCACGGCGCCATCAAACAACGGACTGGCCTGCGTCAGCGTAACCTCGGCGCGGCCGAATTCACGCGCGTGTCCTGCTTCCACCCGGCCGCCCAATTCCTTGCACATCGTTTGTTGACCGTAACAAATGCCCAGCACTGGCACACCCAATTCAAAAACGATTGTCGGAGCGCGTGGCGACAGCGGATCAATCACCGAAGCCGGTCCGCCTGATAGGATAATCGCTTTTGGATTAAAAGCTTTGATATCCTCATGCGACATATCAAACGGATGAATTTCGGAATAAACATTGGCCTCGCGCACCCGGCGCGCGATGAGCTGGGTCACTTGGGACCCGAAATCGAGGATCAGGATTTTTTCAGTTGGGCTTGTCATATCATAAGGGTATGACGCAGCATCTTCATTTTCGCAAGAATAAATGGTCATCAAACGATTGAATTCATAATTGTTGTTATGGCTATTTTATGATAGCATTATTGGATTAACTCACTAAAATCGTTGAAAAGCCAATGATCTTGGTCAGGGGGCGGCTATGTCAGACCCAGCGGAGGAATCCGAGCAACTTTTACCCGCTTTAGGCAAGGCCATAGGTCGGCTGCCCCGACACTTGCCCATCATTGGGGCGACGGACTGGGCCATTGAATTAGGACGACACGTACTTGAACATATTAAAATCCCGCCGCGTATTTTTTTGCATGTCGCTCAACATGTTCCGTCTTTTGCAGTTTGGTTGTTTTTAATCAGCACGACTGCGATATTGGAAATATGCTTTGAAGAAATAACGGAGCGCGGCTTTAAAAAAATGACAAAATTAGCTCACAAAACGCATAAGCGGATATCACATATGAGTCACCAAGCTCAAAAATTTGCGCTGCCTACAGCAATGGCAGCCGTTTGGATGGCCCAGACGGCACATAAACCCTGCCAGGGAACTTTTCCGGCACAAATGAGCCATGCATGGTCTATGGGAATGATCAATTCGGGCAAACAAGCTGAAAGATTTATGCCAATTCCCAAGGAATTCAGCATTTAACAAATAATTTGCAAGCTCTGTCAGCCCTCAACCTTTGCATTATTCGTCGCTTCTTCAATTTCGGCGAAGCTGGGTTGGAATTCGGATGGGATGCCGGCGCGGCCCATTTCAACGGCGACCTGCACCGCATTGCCATGTAAATAAGAGACCAAAACATCGCGGATGATGTGATACATTTTCCCTTCCGCATCCGCGATCACCGCCATTTGCGCGGACATTGGCCCCGCGAGACCATAGGCCAGGAATACCCCCAAAAAAGTTCCCACGAGCGCGCCACCGATCATCGCGCCCAAAATGGGCGGCGGCTGGTCAATCGATCCCATGGTTTTAATCACGCCCAAAACAGCGGCGACGATCCCCAATGCGGGCAGACCGTCCGCCAGGGTTTGCATGGCGTGCGACGGCCCCAGGGCCTCATGGTGATGTTTTTCTATTTGTTTGTCGATGTGGCTTTCCACCTGGTGTGGATCTTCCATATTCATCGTCATCATGCGCAGGGTATCGCAAATGAGATCCAGGGCGAAATGGTCGTGCAGAATATGCGGGAACTGGCTGAAAATGCTGCTTTCCTTGGGGTTTTCGATATGGGCCTCCACCGCGATAATCCCCTTGGTCTTCATGGTTTTGGTCAGCAAGAACAGCAACATTAAAACGTCAATGAAATCCTGTTTTTTCCACTGCGATCCTTTGAAAACCTTAACGAAACCCGTGCCAGTCGCCTTAATCGTCGCCATGGAATTGGAAATCAAAAAGGCCGCCAAACCGGCACCGCCAATGGTAATCATCTCATGCGGCGCGGCTTCCAAAACCGGCTCCAGCTTGCCGCCCGCAATGACAAAACCGCCAAAAACCATGACGAACAGAACGACAACGCCGATAATAGGAACCATGATGGCAGTCTAGCGAATGATTCTAGTATTTTGTAGTGACCAGAAAGAAACGGGAATTATATCCAATTCCAGCCACGCCGAACCAATAAACTAAAATGACGCGTTTGCTTGCCCAACAATCTTGATCCAACAGTCGCTGTTGCCAGAGCATTGATCAATCAAGGTATAACCGGAACCTACCAGCTGACTCCAGATACAATCCAATGCCGGGTTCATGCCTGCCACATAAATGACCCTCCAGGAACCGGAGGGATAGTTAAGTGGCAAAGCATTTGCACCGCGCGCCATAATGGCAATTTGCTTGCAGGTCTGGATCGTTGTTGTCGATGTTGGCTGATTCCCAAATAACCATATAAAATAGCCATAGGTCGCATTTGACCCTGCTGTTACTGTGCCCCAGTTATCACTGCCGCCTATTTGCCAAAATCCATAGTTAAAAAGTTTACTCGCTGAATTCTGCCCGCCCCACTCTGCCGGATCCGGTGGAATCATACTTTGCATATAGGACGGCACCAGCACTGTGCCCATACCAGTGACGGTGCCGCTAAGCGCACCCAGAAAACCTGTTGCATGGTCGGTTTGCCACTGAAGGGCGGCACTGTTAATTTGGTTCATCTGATTAGCGATGGCGACAGCAATGCCCTTCGCCTGTGCATTTTGATACGCCGCACCGCCGTAATAAATTCCCGCTATGGCCAAAACAGTGATCAGCGCGATGGAAATGATAGTAATGATCAGGTTGGACACAAATTTACCTTAGGGTTTTTTGTGTGATTCTAAAACCAAGAGCTCTCGTCTTGTCTGGAGCAGAATATTATTTTGCCGCCCGGGTTAAATAGTTATTGACAAAGCCTATCTGATGGGTGTCAATTCCTAATTGAAAGCGTCAGGAATCCGCCCATAATGTGGCAGGAACCGGGCGTTTTTAATTCAATCCCAGCGGGCTGCCCTAATCTATGACCGGCACCTCGGCGCGCCAAACCAATGCCTTCGCATCCAACCGCATTGCTATCGCGGTCTATGCGACCAAGGATTGCTTTATCAAAACCGGCGATGCGACCGTCACCGCCACCACGACGGATCATTTTTTGCCTGTAGGTTTTACACCACACTCGCGCTGAAATGCCATACCTATATCGCTGTCACTCAGCCCAGCAACATCACCCAGATCGCGAGCTGATTTCGCTCGGCCAGAAAGCCACCGCGAATTCCTTTCTCGTCACGCTGGCATATCCGTGATGACGCAAGATTACAACGGCAATATTATCAGTGGCACCGCGACCACGATCGGTACATCGGATACTTCAGTGATTGCGGCATAAGGCGCGGACGTGAAATTTTATATGACCGGATTTTCGGTCTATAATTCCGTTTCCACGGCGGTTGTGATCACATTTAAAAACGGTTCCAGCGGTTCTACACTTTGGGCGACAATGGTTCCTGCAGGCGGCACGTCCAACATGCCCCCTACCCTCGCCATTGCGACCAGCACAAATACTGCGCTTTATTTCGCCGCTTCTGCCACCAGCACCACGATTGGTGTAGCGGTGACAGGTTATAGGGGGGCGTAGGAAATAGGAACTGAGAGACTGGGAACTAAAAATTTCCAGTTCCCAAATTCCCAATTCCAACTATCCTTTACCCATGACCCTAAACCTCGCCCAAACCATCCGCACTATTCCGGATTTCCCCAAGCCCGGGATTTTATTTTACGATATCGCTACCCTGCTGGCCGACGCGGCGACCTTTCGCGAAACGGTCTCGCAACTGGCCAACATTGTCATAAAATATCAGCCCGAATATATCGCAGGCATTGATGCGCGCGGCTTTTTATTCGCGGGCGCGCTAGCGCTGCATTTGAATCTCGGCGCGCTGATGGTGCGGAAAAAAGGCAAATTGCCGGGTGATGTGATCGAACATTCCTATTCTCTTGAATACGGCACCGATACACTGGAAGTTCAGTCCGGTATCTTCCCGCCCAGCGCGCGCATTGTTATCGTAGATGATTTGCTAGCGACGGGTGGCACCCTGGCCGCCGCCTGTCACCTTTTGCAAAAAGTCGGTGCGGAACTGTGTGCGGCAGTTACCTTAATTGAATTAGAAGGCCTGGGCGGACGCGCAGGCTTACCCGTATCCTATGAATCCCTATTGGTTTTTCCGGCCTAAAATTACCTGTATCCCCAGCGCCACACTGGCGCGGAATATGGGCCAGAAAACAAAAAACTAACGGTTTTTTAATGGCTTGCCCCCTTCGCGGACCGAAGCGGATCGGCTATGCTTCCTGTTCGGTTGTAAAACCGTGTTCGAACACAAACCTAACCTATTAACCCCATGGGGAATACGATGAACAAAATCGCTCGTTCCGTTACGGCTGCTTTCGCACTCGTACTGGTTGCTGGTGCTTTGAGCGCTTGCGCGGACCTAGAGTCTCGCAAATCTGCGTCTGACACATCTGCTCAGCGTCAAGCTGACCAGGCGTCTTATGATGCAAGGCAAGCTAACCGCTCTGCTGGTACAGCATCTCACAAATAGGCCTTTGGTCTATTTGACTGAAAACCCTGCCCGGGAACCTGGCGGGGTTTTTTGTTTTAGGCCGCAAGATGCAAAACTGCTTGCGCGCGCTTGATTGCACGTTCGTCCTTTGTTTTCCGTGCTTGTGATAAAAACTTTGCAGCCTCAGCCTGAGTAAGTGTATGGGAGCGAATCTGCTGGATGACGTCGGGCTTCTCTCCATCGCCTTCAAATCCTTTGCAAATCGCCATTCGTAATTCTGTTTTACTGGACTGAAGCGCAGGGGTAACACCCGCAACATAGCCCAAGGCGCTGGCCAGAACGCGCAGTTC
>Ga0105240_10001478_pt1 | contig 40048 bp, 41 predicted proteins | sample KBSC54metaG_FD_80426 | JGI IMG/M metagenome (GOLD analysis project Ga0105240, IMG submission 80426) | Corn rhizosphere microbial communities from Kellogg Biological Station, Michigan, USA - KBS C5-4 metaG | ecosystem: Host-associated > Plants > Roots > Rhizosphere > Soil | place: Michigan, USA... | reverse complement strand
ACGTTGGCATCTCAACAGAAAATCCCTCTTATCGAAAGTATGTATCAGTGCTCGACAGTAACATCGCCTATGTTGACGTTGGCAACGGGGACCCGATTGTCTTCTTACATGGCGTTCCCACTCCTTCGTATCTTTGGCGCAATATCATTCCTCACGTGCTTCCGTTAGGCCGCTGCCTTGCCCCTGATTATGTCGGGATGGGCTATTCGGCCGCCGCGCCAAACGGGTCTTACCGGCTGCGGGATCACCAGCGCTATCTTGATGCCTGGCTCGATTCAGTTGGTGTAAAAGACAACGTGATCCTGGTGGTTCATGATTGGGGCTCGGCGCTTGGATTCTCGTGGGCGCAGCGGCATCCCGAGCGGATCAAAGCGCTTATTTACATGGAATGCATCGTGCGGCCGTTTCTGTCATGGGACGAATGGCCGGACAGTACGAAAGCCTTCTTCCAAGCGCAACGCTCACCGGCCGGAGAGGAGATGATTCTTCAAAAGAATCTTTTCATCGAATATCTTCTACCTCTGCGTGGTATTCCGCCGGATGTACTTGACGTATATCGCAGCTATTTCAGGATTCCCGGACCTTCGCGAATGCCCATGCTTGCCTGGTCGAGGGATTTGCCAATCGAAGGCGAACCGAAAGAGGTGGTTGAGGTGGTCGATTCGTATGCGCGTTGGATGTCGACCAATCCCATACCAAAATTGTTCATCGACGCCGAGCCAGCCGGATTTCTGATTGGGGCGCAGCGGGAATTCTGTCGAGCCTGGCCGAATCAGCAGGAGGTCAAAGTGAAGGGCGCCCATTTCCTGCAAGAGGACTCGCCGAATGAAGTGGGCGATGCGATTGCCCGGTTTACCGCCAAGGTGCTCGCCGGACAGATCGGGCCGACTCAAACGGCCAGCGGAAAAGCTGCATGACCGAGAATTAACACTAAGTTCTGATTTATCGACGAAGCTTGCGGAGGGCAAGAAAACGACTCGGATCCTCTGAAGGGAACATGGCCTGCGAACAAGATTGCAACCGGCTCGATAGTGATACCGCTCCCACCGCGTTTTCGGTGTCCCTTTGTGCGCGGATGACGAGGCGGCTGCCACGAAAGTACGCGAAGCCGTCGTCCCTGGCCGCCGGACGGTTCCAGAATTTTCTCAAAGAGCCGCTTCCATCGAACGAATGAGAAAATGAAAAGGTGAAGCGATCTGGTTTCGCCGATACGCCGCTCCACGGCGGCTACGTACCGGCGTGGCTTGCCGGCCGCATGACGATGCTCGGCACCGCCATCGTCGAAAGCATTCTTCTGCACTACGGTCGAGCCGCTTTCCTTTCACGATTGAGCGATCCGTTCTGGTTTCAAGCGCTCGGCAGCGTGATGGGGATGGACTGGCATTCTTCCGGTATCACGACTTCCGTGATGAGTGCGCTGAAGCGCGGTCTCAATCCGCGCGCGTCGGATTTGGGACTCTACGTCTGCGGCGGCCGCGGCAAACAATCGCGGCGCACTCCGGAAGAATTACTCGCGATAGCCGACCGCCAAGGTCTCGATGGCGATGCGCTCGTCCGTTCCAGCCGCTTGACTGCGAAGATCGACACTGCATCGCCGACGGATTCCAAATCTATCTGCACTCCTTCATCGTCGCGGCGAACGGCGAGTGGGCCGTCGTTCAGCAAGGGATGAACACAGCGACCGGTTTCGCGCGCCGCTATCACTGGCATTCCGCCAAAGTGCTTGATTTCGTCGTTGAGCCGCACACTGGAATCGTGGGTGAGCCTGCGGGACAAATCATCAACCTGGTCGATGCGCAAGCAGTACCTGCGCAGGACGCGTTGTTGACAATCGCCCGTGAACATCCGGACGTGACCTTGGGCGAAATTCGCCATTTGAAAATGCCCGCTCATCCCGACGTCCGAGCCAAGGACGTGGATCTTAAGCGTCTCGGCGCCGTGCTCGCCGTGACTTATGAAAACGATCTGCGTAGCTTCGCCGATTTTCTGCTGACGGAAAATCTCGGCCCGCGCACTCTCCAAACGCTCGCGATGGTAGCGGAAGTTATCCACGGAACGCCTGTGCGATTTTCTGATCCGGCGCGCTACTCATTCGCGCTTGGCGGCAAGGACGGCCACCCATTTCCGGTCCCTTTGAAAACGTACGACGAATCGATCGACGTGCTCCGAAGATCGTTGGACGCCGCAAAAATAGACGGCGGCGAAAAATTGGAAGGATTTCGAAGACTGAACAAATTCGTCGAGGGAGTTGAAACCGACCTGCGACCACAGGTCGACCTGCCCGCCCTGATCGCCCATGAGAAAGCGATCTCGCCCAGTCTCGGAGGCCGCACCGTAACTAGTGCTGACAAACGGACGCAGCGTCCATGCGAGCCGCGCCAGATAAGTCTATTTGCTTGACCCGTGGCCGCTGAAGGTATCCTGCTGAACTACGCCGCAGTTAGTAATATGCGTACTTGACTGATTGTATGGTTAAAAACACCTTTAACCACATCCATTTTTGCTAGTACACTCCGCCACCAGGGAAGCAAGATTGTGAGACTAAACTCGCAGCTTTGGTGATAGACTCTGACCTATGCCATAAGCGCCTCAAATCTTCAAATCCTAAATAGCACCAAGGGAGTGAAATGAATTCACGGGTTCCATCAACACTGACCGCTGTCCTGCTTATCGCTTGCGGCCTTAACCGCTTTTGGAGATACGGTGGTCAATTATCCGTCAAACTTGTCAACCGTAGTCGATAGTGGGGTTAATCCACCAAACGAGTTAGGGGTCTTCTGGTCGGCCGCGAGAGGCGATAGTATTACTGAAACGTTTACCGGCACCGGAATCACCACGGTCGGTAGCCTGACCCTGTCCTTCGGAGTCGACGATGTGCTTTCTCCGGGCCACGAAACCGATTGGAATGTCCTCGTGAACGGAACCTCTGTAGGCAGTTGGGTCTGGACCAGTGCGCAGGGTTCAGGGACTTTGAACCAGACTTACTCGTTCGCGCCCATTACCGGAAACGGAACTTACACGCTGTGCATGGCTATGACGAACGAAATTCCGTCCCTTCAAAGTTCAATCGGCATCTTCATTCCTGGTACCGCCACCTTAGCATCGCCGGGCGCTGTCCTTGAACCAGTCTCCACGCTGCTTTTAGGCACCGGTCTGCTGGCCCTGGGATCCGCCGGGCTACAAAAGTCTGACTCTCTTTCGAACTAAAGGGCGCTGACTTCCTAGTCTGAGCCTCGCGCTGAGGCTGCATTCTGATTACCGAACTGGCGAGCAGGTCAAGGGACAGGCTCAAGCAAAGCAGGTACAAGTAATCGTGCTGGACACGTATCTTGCGGCGGCGAGCGGTCCGACGGAGGGGCCAGCTGGCAGCTCAAATATCATGACCCGAATCGGAGACCAAATCGTTCAATGAGGTTCTTGAGGAGGGACTCTTTCTGATCTCCTAAGGCCACCGCGACGTAACCGTCCGGTCGCACTAGGTATGCACCGTTCTGCTGGAATCCGGCATCGTGCGCTTGCGGGCCCCATGGAAACATGTGAGTGGCAAGGCCGAACTCCCGAGCTGTGGATACAAGGTTCCTTTCACTATCACCGTAGAAATGAAGTTGCCAGTCGAGCGAGCGGAGTGGGATGAAGTTGTCGTCTTCGCCTGGGCCAAGCCATGGCAGACGGTCCCCGCCATGTACGTGTCCAGCGTGGCCCTGACTCAAAGGGCTATCGGGATAGTGAATACGTGCCTGCGAAATGAGGCGGAATATCGCGTGACGAGTTGGCGGGAAGCGTACCGCGACCGAGAATATCAATGGCGCGATGAGTCGTCGCGTGACTTCGCCGCTGATGCCCTCGGCAATCATGGGTGTGAACGCTCGATCCGTGGTTGCAACCAGGGATCGGGCGAAGCCTATGCGCTCAGGCTCGTAAGTATCCAGCAGGGACGGATTGGCACGCCGTCGAATGACGTGCGCGAGCTTCCATCCGAGATTGATCGCATCGCCGATTCCGGTATTCATGCCTTGACCGCCTACCGGGCTGTGGATGTGCCCCGCATCGCCCAAAAGGAAGCCCTGTCCGGCGCGGAACCGTTCGGCGACGCGATGGTGAACACGATATATCGAGAACCAATTCAATTCCGCAATCTGGATACCGAGTTGACGCTCTACTCTGTCACGAATATCTTCAAACGTGAGATTGGTGCGATCCGATAATTCCGGCGGGACCAGGCCGATGAGACGCTGCATGCCGCTTGAACGCACTGGAAACATCAGCGTGAGGATGTGTTTTCCGAGGTTAAAGTGCAGATCGCGATCGAAACCCTGCTCAATTCGCACGTCCGCTACATAAAAGAGTTGATCGTACGTCCCACCTGGAAAACCAATTTTCAGTGTCTCCCGTACGCGGCTGTGAGCGCCATCGCAGCCGCATATGTATTCGGCGCGCGCCTCCTCCATGCCGCCGTTGCGCGAGATGGTCGCTCGAACACCGCCGTTCTCTTCGGCGAAGCCGATCAGCTTCGATTGCCACTCTATATCGAAGCCGGCTTCTTTCAACTTCCCGATGAGAAATCGCTCATGTTCGTCCTGTGCATACGCCAGGGCGAAGGGATAGGGGCTGATACCGTTGCCGAGATCCTTGAAACTGACTGTGGTTACTTCATGCGCGCCGTGATCATCCCCGCCTTCGCGGATATGCACCGAATCTGCCACGACGCCCCGGGCAATAACTTCGTCGGCGAACCCGAACTGGCCGTAGAATTCCAATGTGCGCGCCTGAATAGCAAGGGCGCGTGAATGTTCTCCCGGCCCATTGGCTTCGGAGATGATCCGGAACGGTACGCTGCGCCGCGCGAGGCTCAGCGCCAGGTTCAGGCCTGTGGGACCAGCGCCGACGATTAATACCGGAGGATTCATGACCTACCCAGAAGCGCGCTTCCACGTCGTTGGATCTCGGCCGGGTCGATGTCATCTTTCCAGGACAAGAGCACCCAGACATGCCCGAATGGATCTCGCAGGCTCGCGGAATTGGCGCCATAGAACATGTTCGTTGGCGGCTGGATCTGTGTTGCGCCGGCGCCGACCGCCCGCTGTAGCAGGGCTTGATTATCGTCTACAAAAATGTGAAGGCTTGCGCTCGTGCGCCCAAGCGTTCGCGGATCGCCGTACACCTGGTCATTATCAGGATCGCCGATCATCACCAGCGAGCCGCAGATTGAGATCTCTGCATGTAGAATCCTGCCGTTGGGACGCGCGATTCGGAACAGCTCCACGGCCCCGAACGCCTTTTTGTAGAACGCGATTGCATCAGAGGCGCCGTTCACATATATGTGGGGGACGATTGCGTTTCGATACCGGTCTGGTCTGTCAGTCATTGTTTCTGAATCAATTCATCCGCTTCCAAACCTCCGAAAGAGACTTTCCATTTGAGAGAGTGCCGGTTTGAGTGAACGTATCTCCATCCACTTTTACGGTGAATTGTTGATCCTTGCCGACTAGACCAGCGGCGATTACATCGCTCGCGAAGTCCATGTGTTCGGTGTAGGAGCTTCCGTTTAGGATGTAAGTTCCACCGGCCGTATAAAGCGGTCTCCCGTTCCCGGTATCGTAAGCAGCAAAGACAAAATGTCCTCCAGAAATTATCTTGATGTCTCGTGCTCCTTTGGGGAGGGGCTGTCCGGAGACCAGTCCCCAGACGCCGTCGAGCTGACCCTTCTTCGCATTGCTGCCGGTTGTTTGCGACCAGGCAAGGGCCACGGCCGCGAGTGTGATTGGCAAAGCGATCAGTACCTTCATGATGATGTCCTCCTCTACAGGCTTTCTTCCGTTCCGGTGTGGCTACCACAACCCTTCCTTCACGTAAGGTCTGCTCTTCCACCTATCAACGAAAAGCGTCCGTACGCAGAAGTTATTGAGACGCCACTTTGCTCCATCAGTGAGCATTTACACAGACCGTTCTCATGTCCTACGTCAGACAACGCTCCTATCCGCTAACCGCGAAGACGGTTTTGCCTTCGATGTTCTTTGACTGAACATCACGCCATGCCTGTGCCACTTCGCTCAGAGGATAAACCTTGCCGACAAATGGCTTGATCGTTCCGGCGTCGATCATCGCCGCAACCCTCTGCAGGCTGTCTGTCGAGGTCTCTGTCACCAGCATGCTTGCTTTTACGTGATGGTTTTTGGCCTCCTCCTCTGACGGAGGTTGGTTGATCGCAACCAGCGCTCCACCCTGCTTCAGTACAGCGAAAGAGCGCTGCTGCACTGGACCACCCACCGTATCCAGTACCGCATCAACGTTCTTCACACTGTTCTCAAACGGGGTCGCTGCATAATCGATTACCCGGTCCGCTCCGTACCCTTTCACGCGTTCCAGGCTCCTGGCAGGTGCGGTGCCGATCACCGTTGCTCCCCGCTGATGAGCGACCTGCACAACGACGCTCCCCACCGCCCCGCTGGCGCCTTGAATCAAAACCGTGCTACCCTTCTCGACGCCTGCACGGTCGAGCATCTGTATGGCTGTCTGGGCGACCAGTGCGAGGGATGCTGCTTCGATATGACCCACGCTCTTCGGCTTCAGTGCAACTTTCTCCGCGTCAATTGCGATGAACTCGGCATACGCCCCTCCCGCCATCGAATATCCGATCACCTCGTCGCCAACGCGAAATTTCGTAACACCCTCTCCGACAGAGTCGATTACGCCGGAAAAATCACCGCCCGGGGTGAAAGGAAAATGTAAGGGGAAGATCTGGCGCATCTTGCCCGATGTGCGGTTGGGTTCGATCGGGTTGAATGAAGTCGCTACAATTCGCACCACCACCTGTCCCGCTGCTGCCCGCGGTTTTGGCACTTCCACCATTTGCAACTGCTCTTCACCGCCGTACTGCTTAGTTTGAATAGCTTTCATCTTTATCTCCTTCGCATATCGGTTTGTTCAGAAAATCTGCCATCGGTGTTCTCGTGTCGGGCCTGCTCCACAACGTGATGTGGAGTCGAACAGCTTTCGCCCAGGCTGCTTCGAGTTGTGTAGTTCTTCGTCCCGCACTCCGGTATGGAGCAAGAACTTCCGGGTTGCGATTGCCACCACGGCTCCGAATGCGACCAGATAACGAAGCGGCACAAGTGACTATGTTTGGGTGCCATCCTTTTGATCCTTCTTTTCTGGCGTATGGCGCAACCTGATCTCTTCCTGATAATCGAGCCATGGCCGGTGTGGGGCCGGAAGCATCATCGGGCCTTCCGTCGGGTCCGAAGAACCATTTCGCCACGTTCGGCTGCGCTATGAGCCCGGAACGAACTTAAATCTGCTTTCCCTGTCGCACGAACACGGCCATATTCGCGCCAGGATGGGTTCCGTGCTCATAAGACGGCAACTACGGCAGGTACCCTCGTGATCGAGGAAATTCTTACCGGGACCGGAATATTTTGCCCAAGCTCTCGTCACTTCGAGGTAGCGATAACATCTGATCACGACTCAAGTGCCCGCGGCCGCGCGCTTTATCTCAGCAATATCGAACTTCTTCATGTTGAGAAACGCCTGTGTCACCCGGCCGATTCGCGCCTTATTGTCTCCGCTTAGGAGTTCACGAATAACCGTGGGAGTGACCTGCCATGACAGGCCATATTTGTCCTTGAGCCAGCCGCATTGTTCGGCTTTTGGGTCCGCTGAGAGCTTCCCCCAGAAGTAATCAATCTCCTGCTGCGTATCGCAGGGCACCATGAAGGAAATCGCTTCATTAAATGCGAACTTGTGCTCGCGTGCAGAGTCCATCGCGCCGAACTCCTGGCCCAGAAGTGAGAGGCGTGCGTAGCGTACACTTCCCTCCTTGTCCGGATTCTCGCCCTTCCCGTAACGTGCCAGAACCTCCGCATTCGTGTCCCCGGCCTTTCCATCGGGCGCGTTCCTGAATACCGATAGGTAAAAGTTGATCGCTTCTTCCGCCTTCCCGCACACGTCACCGACGAACATAAGTACGGGAGTGAATTTCTGAAGGACCGGTGCTTGGCCCGTATGGATTACCTGCCAGGACAGGCCGTACTTATCTTCGAGCCACCCGTACCGCTCGCTAAAAGAATATTTGTCCAGGGGCATCAGGACCTTGCCGCCAGGCGAAAGACGCTCCCATACCGCATCCACTTCCTGTGTTGTGCCGCATTTGATATGGAAAGAGACGGACGGATTGAATTTGAACAATGGCCCAGCGCTGATCGCCATGAATGGCTGTCCCGCGAGTTCAAAGGACACAACATCGCAGTCTCCCGAAGGTGTATCGGTGAGCCTTGTTACATTGATGATCTTGGAGTCTAGAAAGAGCGAAATGTAAAACTCGGCAGCCTCCCGAGCCTCCTTGTCAAACCACAGATGTGGCGTAATTTTTTGCATGGTATTCTGATCCCCTCCCTAGGGACACTTCCGCGGCCATGTTCGTTTCAACCATGGAGTCGCTTCGCAAAGAATTCACCTTCGAGTTTCCACGTTTGGCCATCGACATCCAGTATTTCTCCGAGCCAGTGGAAAGAATCTTTTGTGATTTCCGTAAAGGACCACCTGGTTGGTGTTCCGTTCGCGCGAAGTCCTATTTGAACGACGTCCTTGCCGCTCCAGCGCCCGATCTGGTCTTCCCAATGATTACGAACGGGGTTTCGCCAGTTGATCCTCCAGGCGTGGATCGAAGAATCCCAGACGCGCAGTGTCGTTCCGAACATGTTGTTCGTTCTCTCCGCAACCGGGCTTTTCCCCGAACGGCTCGGCATAATCCAGACATCTTGGATAGCTCGTCCTTCCAGAACCCACCCGAAATGCGCCTCGCCTCGAATGGACACAGGTTCGCCGGCATATCTGCGGCAGTCCAGTTCCCAACTCCCTACCAGCCAGCCATAAGCATCCGCCCCTTCTGGAATTTCAGGTGAACGGCCGTACGCTCGAAGCACATCTGTAAAGCTCAAGATCTCTGCAAGCTGCATACTCACCTCGTTTGCAACGTCTCCTGTGATTTCTCCCGGGGTCTCTCGTCCCGGATTTTTCAGCAACATCGTGACCAAATGTCCAAGACTCACCTGCAGGTCGAAAATCCCTGCAAGCCGTTCATCGAGGTAAGTCCCTTCGCCCACCTCAAACGATCGAATTCGCGCTAGATCGAGCGCACTCCGCATCTCCCATTCAGCCCAAGAATCCGAAGTTTTTCGAGAACTCATCTGAATATGCGGAATTCATGAACGGGAGCCGATCACGAAAGGGCTACTCGAAGGCTGACGGACAATTCACGTGTTTCCGTTGCGCGATGGGATTCTAATTGCCAGTAGAGCACTCGGCATAAGAATCCCCGCTGAGACAAGCAGCGCAGTTCTCAAACCGGAGACCATCTGGTTCTTTCGACCGATAAAGGTCCCGAAGAGTGCGATTCCGACTGCGCTGCCTGCCGCGCAGCATTCAGCGCACCGACGCGATGCCGGACCGTGATTTCTCGACTGTCCCAAGCAGGGCTGCGGTTTATCGCTGGAACAGTCAGCCCTATGCCGGCGTCAAACGTTCCGGTTTTGAAAGGCTCGTAGCGGCAACATCGGCGCCCCAGGATGAAGGTCATGGAAATGCAGTATTCCGTGAAGTTCGGTGATCTTACTTCATTGGTCCACCTTCTGCGCACGAAGCGATCTGCATCATGATGAAAAACTCACATTTTGCATAATGACGAAAGAACCATTAACGGCAATGGGAACGGCAAAGCGGAAGTAATATGACATCAATTCCCAACGCAAAGAATGGCACCGGACTTGCAACCAGCACCAGTCGATACAACTTGGGATTCCTTTCCCACACTGCTGGAATATCATTTTAGAGAAACATAATGTTGCTACTGCATAACCGCAAGAAGCCGAGTGTTCATCAATCTGCTTACGTTGCGCCGACGGCGACGGTTTGCGGCGACGTCACAATTGGTCCGGGTTCCCGCGTCATGTTTGGAGCTTGCGTGATCTCCGAGGGGCAATCTGTGGTGCTCGGTGAAAACTGCGTCGTTATGGAAAACGCCGTGATCCGCGGCACCGATTCGCATCGGACTGTTATCGGAGCGCATTGCTTGATTGGACCCCAGGCGCATCTGGCCGGATGCACGCTGGAGGATTGTGTCTTCATCGCTACAGGCGCCTGCATCCTACATGGCGCATACGTCGAGTTCGGTGTCGAAGTACGAGTCCACGCCGTAGTCCACCTGCGAACCCGTGTTCCCGCGCACATGGTAGTGCCTATCGGATGGGTGGCCGTCGGTGAACCAGTGTCCCTCCTGCCGCCCGATCAGCATGAATCCATCTGGGCGGTCCAGAAACCGCTCGATTTTCCAAAATTCGTGTATGGAGTTGAGCGCGCCGCAGAAGGAGAAACAAACATGACCCAAATCACTGCGCGCCGGTCCAGGATTTTGGGAGATCACCAACACGATCTGGTGTTGGATAGGGATGGATGGGAGCGGCAACCGTGAAAACCAGACGGCTTGGTTGGGGCGGGATCGAAATCGAAAGTGGCGGCGAAACCGCTGTGGTGGATTTGCGGCAGGATATATTCGCGCTGCCGGTGCCAAGGAGCCCGAACGACCCATTGCCGCCCCCATCGTGGCGTGCGCGTCTTGGTACTAGCACTCACATTCAAGCTAATCACGCAGATCCGAATTCCATTGCCGGGCCTCTACTTCGGCCGAAGGTGGCGGAGGGAATGCGAAACGATGTTGTATGGAGAGAACGCGCATGACGAATACACGTCTCCCGAGAGATTCTAGCTATTTGGACAAGCAGTCGATTTGGATTGGCGTGGGAACTACGCTGTCAGGCCCGTATGCACGCATTGGCGCCGAAATGAAGCAATCCGCAGAACTGGCCATTGAGGACGCGAACGCGGCTGGCGGAATTCGCGGTGCTCGTGTGTTTGCGGAAGTGCCGGATGACCAATCGAGCGCCAAAATCGGCGAGGCCGTCGCAGGTCACTTCTGCGAGCGAGAGCGACTACTGGCAGTAGTCGGACACTACAGCAGTGATATCAGCATCGCAGCCTCGGCTGTTTATCGTCGCTGTGGTCTTGCCATGATTACTCCCATCGCGTCCAATCCCCTGCTCACCGAGCGCGGCCTGCAGAACGTGTTCAGGTTCACGAATCGCGATGATCGTACCGCGCAGGCGATCGCGGCACATCTTTACGACCGGCTTGCGAAACGCCGCGCGGTACTCGTCGAGAGTCAATATGCGTATGGGAAAAGCATGTCCCATTCTTTTTGCGATGCTTTCCGGAATATTGGCGGCGAGATTCTGACGCGGAAAACAGTGCCGGTTGGTGAGCGGAACTTTGGCCCTGTTGTCAACGCATTTCCTTCCGGGTTCGATTTCGTCTTTTACGGCGGCGCATTTGAAGGAGCACTCCTGCTCAAAGCCATGCGTCACGCAGGACTGAAACAACTATTCGCCGCGGGAGACGGCTGCTGGGACGTACCCAATTTCCTGGAAGCCGCAGGTGATGCCTCGGAAACAGGTGAAGGCGTACTTGTACTCGCCGCCACCCCGGCCATCGGTCAGGTCAGCGGGTCCAGTGCATTTGCGCAACGTTATGAGCGGCGATACGGACCCATCATTAACTATGCCGTCAATTCATACGATGCGACTCGACTCGTGCTTCGCGCGATCGGCCATGCCGCCGATGCTAAGCAGGCGATCCCAACCAGGGAGGACGTGCTTGCCGCAATACGCAAGATCAAGTACGAGGGGATCGCATACCGCCGGCCCACCGAGTGGGATTCAAAAGGAGACAACGTTGCGGCAGAGACGGCGCTCTACTCAATCGAAAATGGATCCTACAAACAGGTTGCGAAAATCTGCCAGAATGCCGAAATCCAGTTGAGGTCGTGATCACCGAACGCTTCGAAAAGCTCGATAGCCGAGAAGTTATTTTGTGGTTCCCGGTCCGGTGGAAGGCTCAACCTTTTTATGCGCTACCTGGCGCCAGTTGATGAGACACGAAGGCCACCCGACCCCTTACTCTATGTGCATGGCATGTCGTTCTCATCCGCGCGGTCGATCGCGAATCGGTTTGAGGGACGTTCGTGTCGAGATGAACTCTGTGATGCCGGCTTCGAGGGTATGGGCGCTGTATTAATGCTGCAAACGTCCTTGTGGGCGGAGGGCGTTGGTGATGAGAGCCGGGAACGTTTCCGAATGGCATAACCGCTATTGACATCGGCGTGCTGCCCATAACGTGGGCAGTACGAACGCGCGTGGAACCCTATTCGCTCACCATGGCCGTTCAGCGCGCGTTGAAGGAGGCGAGTGGCGGATTGCCGGTCGCGCGCATTCGATCGATGGAAGAAGTGGTCAGCCAATCGACGGCCCGGAGTGATTTCAACACGATCCTTTTAGCTGCATTCGCCGGCGCGTCGCTGCTACTGGCCGCGGTCGGCGTTTATGGCTTGATTGTTTTTTCGGTACAGCAGAGGCAGCATGAAATTGGAATTCGCCTCGCGCTGGGAGTCACACCATATCAAGTACGGATGATGGTCGTATCACAGGGTATGCGATTGGCCGCGGGCGGCGTGCTTGTGGGCGCGCTGAGCAGTCTTGCGCTCGCACGCTACCTGGAGACTCTGGTGTACGGCGTCAAGCCCATTGATCCGGCGGTGATGGCGGCATCGTCGTTGACGCTCGGCCTTGTGGCGGCGCTAGCCTCTTATACTGAATGACAGCCTGGAGCGGGATCCACGGCCGCAGGTTTATTGGCCCGAGACGCAGCGGACCCAGGATCGGGGCGCTCTGGTGGTGAGAACGGCGGGGCATCCGGAGTTGTACACCCAGGCAGTGGAGAAACAGATTCGGAAGGAAGATGCCGATCAGCCGGTTTATGACGTGCGTTCGATGGAAGAATGGGTCGGCAGAACGCTGCAGAGCCGCACCTTGCTGACTGGCACGGTGACGCTATTCAGCGTGGCGTCGCTGCTACTGGCGTGCATCGGATTGTATGGAGTTGTTTCCTATACGGCGGATTTGCGTCTTCGCGAATTTGGGATTCGCATCGCGTTGGGCGCTGGTGCGGGACATGTGCGCGGTTTGGTGCTTCGCCAGGCAGGGATGCTGGCGTTTTGGGGTTGCGCGATTGGGTTGATGCTGTCATGGCCGGTCGGGCGCGCTCTGCAGAGCTTGTTGTTTGGGGTTACGGGTGGCGATGTAATTTCGTGGTTGGTGGCGCCGGCGCTGTTGATCTCGGTCGCATTGCTTTCTGGGCTGGGTCCGGCGGGAAAGGCAGCGAAGGCGGACCCGGCGGTTACTCTTCGGGTGGAGTAGGGGCGGGCTGTTTTTCGGTTCGATCAGGGTTCGCCATGGTGTCCATGACCTGATTGACGATGTATGGAACGGAATCACCACTCTGCGCTGGCCTTTTGCGTAGATCCGATGACTACCCTTGGACCGTAACCAAACGAAGCCGGCTCTCAAGAGCATGGTTTCCGCGTCCGCTGCCGTCAGGCGCGGAGCTTTAGGCATGAACCTCGACTGCGGTAGTAAGAATCTCCCGGCTCAGTGCGCTGAACGTTCTTCGCCGGTCAGGGTCTCCAAGAAGAGTTCGATCGCCTCACGGATATTGATGAGTGTCTCTTCGACGGTCTTCCGCTGCGACTGGCACCCCTTCAACTCCGGGCACCACGCGTAACATCCGTCCTCATCCTGCTCGATTACACTGACCTTTCCCGTCATTAACTGCTAGTCTACCGAAAGGCGCCCGCCGCTAGCATCCGTCACTGCAGGATAGCGACCAACGGTTTTCCTTCGATGTTTTTCATCTCCAGGCCCAGGAGCTTGGCGATGGTCGGCGCTACATCGAGATTTCGTATTTCGTCCAGCACAACATGAGGGCGAATTCCGGCCCCGGCGGCGATGAAGATGGCGTTCATTTCGGGGTCTGTGTTGAGGTAGCCGTGCGCGCCTGGGTGAGTTGGTCCAACAGGCGTCACTACTTCGCCTTGGTCACCAGCGGCGAAAGAGTAGCCATCCTTGGCAGCTATGACCAGGTCTGCCATCTGGTGGTTTTTCGTGGGGTCCGGATATCCGAAGGCGGCGAAATCCTGTGGCGCGAGGATCCGGTCTATTCCTTCCACGTCTTCCAGCTTCGCTCGGATCTGGCCTGCTGATTTCGACCCTTTGAGATAAATCAGCGCCGTGCCGCCCTCCGGCATGACTTGTGCGTCGCCATGGAGTAGCACCTCGGGGTGGATCAGATGGCTGAAGACTTTGAAGCCGTGGTCCGAGACGATGAGGAAGGTTGTCCGGTTCGACATTCCGGCGGACTCCACGGCCCGCACCAGTTCACCAACTCGCGCATCGGCCAACGCAAGCGCAGAGGCGCTGGCCAGGGATTTGGGTCCGTAGGTGTGGTGGACGCTGTCCGTATTCAGTAAGTGGAACAGCATCAGATTCGGATGATGCTTGAGCAAAATGTGGATGGCAGCCTGGGTCCATATTTCGTCCCGGAAAGTGATGTTCTTTTCGCGAAAATGCTCCACATCGTCTCGCGAGATGAGTCCCGCCGCGATCATTTCCTGCTCGACTTTTCCGTTGACGTCCAGGACTTCGGGGGCGGACCAGGTGATGGTCTGGGCGCGATAAACGGCCACCCAATCCATCTGCGCGGTGGTGAGTCCGGCCTGATAGGCGAGGTCGTAGACGGTGGGCGCGGTCACCATTTCGGATTTGCCGCGCCAGGGTTCGACTTTTCCGGCTCCGTGTTCGCCGTCGCGGAGGAACATACCGTTGTAGATCACACTGTGGCGCGCGGGTTTAACGCCGGTGATCATGCTCGTATGGTTCGGCCACGTGACGGTGGGATTTACGGTAATCATTCGCCTGGCCATGGAGCCCCGGCTGATGAGTTGGCGCAGATTGGGGACCGGGAGGTAGGGATCGGCAAGCGCGTAGGCGGGAAATCCGTCGAGGCTGATAACGATCACTGTGCGGTCCTTGGCGGGTTGACCTGCCGCAAGTGTGGCAAGCAGTAGAAGGGCGGCTGCGCGGCTGAAACTATCTATCACCCATTCACTATATTCCGCGGCGTGCCCTCAAGGAACCCCTGGACGTTTTCAAGCACCGTTGTCAGCAGGCGCGCGCGTGCCTCTTTGGTAGCCCAGGCGATATGCGGCGTGACGATGCAATTGCGGGCGCTGAGGAGCGGACTACCGTCAACTGGCGGTTCTACCGTGAGGACGTCGAGTCCTGCTCCGGCAATGCGTCCGGAATTTAGCGCGCCGGCCAGATCCTGTTCGTTAACGAGGAGGCCTCGCGCTGTGTTGATGAGGATTGCCGACGGCTTCATTTGCTCGATAAGGTCGGCGTTTATGAGCTCTCGAGTCTTGGGTGTCAACGGGAGGTGCAGGCTGATCACATCTGATGTGCGGAAGATTTCATCGAGCGACGCGTCCCGAGTGGAAATGAGGCGCATTCCCAGTGCCTCGGCGATCCTGGCTACTTGCTGCCCTATTCGGCCGAAGCCGATGATGCCCATCGTCTTGCCTGCCAGTTCGATGAGCGGTGTCTTCGAGTAGCTCCAGTCGGGATTGCGGCTCCATTCGCCGGACCTTGCGGCGTCGCTGTGGAGTTGTACTCTGTTGCAGATTTCCAACAGCAGCGCGATGGCCGCCTGCGCGACGGATGCCGTGCCATACGCGGGTACGTTGGTGACAGTGACTCCTCGTTCGCGGGCGGATTTCACATCCACGATGTCGTAACCTGTCGCGGAGACGCCGATGTAACGGAGGCGCGGGAGCTGCTGTAGCACTTCGAGCGGGAAGCGTACTTTATTGGTGATCACCAGATCGGCATTGCGGGCGCGTTCGATTAGTAGCGGCGCGGGCGTCCGGTCATAGACTTCGATATCGGCCACGGCACGAAAGCCATCCCAGGAGTGATCTCCTGGATTCACAGTGTAGCCGTCTACGACGACGAGCTTATTCAAGAGGCTGCTCGAGTTCGACTGGGATGAAGACGAGCCGGCTATCACGCTCCACCAGAAAAACGGCCGCATCGCCGCCTTTAAGCTGAGCCAGCGCCGCCTTGAACGCGTTAATCGTAACGGCCGGAGTTCCGTTCAGCTCATAAATGACATCGCCAGGACGCAACCCGCTACCTGTGTACGGGGCCTCGGCAGATCTGGCGGCGACGACGATCCCATAATCGCGGCGCAATCCCTGGAGCTTTTCGGCGATCTCTTTGTTGATCTCGATGGCAAGGATGCCCAGACGGGGGACCAGGTTTTTCTCCCTGGTCACCATGTCAGCGAATCGCTGTGGGTCGTCGCGCCGCTCAATTACCGGAATCTGTAGCTCTACTTTCTTTCCATCGCGGATGACCCCGAACGGAATCTTCGATGCGATGGGCTGGCGGAAAATCTCTTCTTCCAATTGGCGTGCGTCGGCTACCGGCCGGCCGTTCAGGCTGAGAACGATGTCGCCGATCTTGACTCCGGCCTGGTCGGCGGGTCCATCGGGCGCCACATCGGAAACGATTGCTCCGTAATCCCGTGGGAGACCGAGGCCTCTCGCCATGAGAGGACTGATCGACTGCGCATAGATTCCAATCTGGCCCCGGTGCACGTGGCCGTCCTTTTGCAGTTGGTGATAGACGTTCCGTACGACATTGCTTGGCACTGCGAAGCCGATGCCCTCACTGCCGCCGGACTGGGTGATGATCAGCGTGTTAATGCCGATGACTCGGCCTTCGACATCCACCAGCGGGCCGCCGCTATTGCCGGGATTGATGGGCGCGTCGGTCTGGATGTAGAGCATGGTGTCATCGGGCTTCAACTGGCGGCGGGTGGAGCTGACGACGCCGAGAGTAACGGTGCTCTCCAGACCCAATGGATTACCGAAAGCCATTACAAGCTGACCCTGATGCAGTTCATTGGAATTTCCGAACGGGAGCGACTGAAGGCCGGTGCGTTCGATCTTTAATACCGCGAGGTCGGTATCGCGGTCCATGCCGATTACCTTGGCGTCGAAAGTGCGCCCGTCGCGGCGCTCCTTCAGGGTAGCCGCGCTGTCGAGTAATTTAACCTGAATTTTACGGCCGCCGGAGATGACGTGCGAATTTGTGACGATGTAGCCGTCTGGCGAGACAATGACGCCCGCGCCCGTGGCCTGTTGCCTGGAGAGCAGACTCTGGGTGTTGGTGGTCTCGCCGTCTTCCGACGTGATGGGCGCGTAGCCGGTGGAGAAAATCTGGACGACGCAAGGACGGACTTTGGAGGCGAGTTTCTCGAACGATGCGCTTAGCTCCTGCAAGGGGAAACGGGCTGCCGGGGGGTTACTCGCCGGAGCGGGCGCGGTTTGGGCGAAAGCTGAAGTGAGCGAGGCTGCGGTGAGCAGCGAAACGGCCAATGCGGAAAGTCGACGGTGCATAGGGGTGAATGATCCTACAGACTTTGATGCGCCGGGAGCCGCATTCGTGTTCAGCAAAGTGCTTTCAGGACAAAAACCTGGCCCTGGTAGACGTCCAGACGACTGATTCCGCAGTGTTCGCTACGATAAGTGGTCGCCGATTTCCCATCCCGCGTGATGTCGCCTAGCGCACATTCGTCCACCAACTGTTTAATAAACCCGGGTAAACCGAATTGGTGGCTGGGAAAAATGCGGCGGCCCCAGTTGCGTCGCCAGAACTGCATGATGCGGTCGGGTCGGCGTTTGAAACGGCGGCCGTCCGGCCATGTGTCCCAGTAACCGGTGCCCCAATCCTCGATCACGTAGATGCCTCCTGGTTTCAGACGGTGATCGAATAGCGGCCAGAAACTGGTTTTGGTGAGCACGCCGATGTGGGAGCAGTCGTCTATGATCACGTCAAATCCATCCGGCGCGCACTCTTGGCCGATTCGGTTGAGTAGCGCGACGTCCTGCTGCTTACCTTGATAGGTGCGAATGCGGCCGGTGGTGTCCGGTACGGAAACTTTATTGATGTCCAAGCCGGCGATCGTTGCGTGCTCGAAATAGTCGCGCCACATCAACATGGACCCACCTTCGTAAATTCCCATTTCGAAAAGGCTGGTGACGTTGCGGCGTATGGGCTCGAAATGGCTGGCATAGCGCTGGAGGTAGGGGGCGGGCTTAGCGGTGTGCGCGGGCGCGCACTCTTCGAGAGTCATGACCGTTTTACGACGCGGATTGCGTCGATATCGGACGTGGCGATCAGGCCGGTATCCATCATCTTTTCCACCTCCGGCAAGAGCCGCTGGATGTTCCTCTCCGAATCCGCGATCAGGATCACGATTGGCTGATGATGGCCGAGCAGGTGATGGCGATGAATTTCCGCTGTCTCTCCATACCCCTCGAGGCCGCGAAAAACCGTTGCGCCGGCGATTTCCAGAGCGCGGCACTTCTGGATGACGGCTTCATATAAGGAGGCGCCCTGGAATTTGTCGTCCTCGCAGATATACAGCTTCAGGAGTTTAGCTTTTTGCGGGTTCGGCATGGGACAGCATCTCCTTCGGCAGTTTGCGGATGAGGCGGACCATCTCCACATCTGAGAATACGATCAAGCCGTCTTCCATCATCGGTTCGATCGCTTCCGCGGCGCGCACAATCCGTTCCGCTTCATCAATGACCGAAATCAAAATGGGCAGATCCTTGGAGAGGTGGAAGAACCTTTCTTTGTGTTCGTGCCCTCGAGCGCCATAGCCGAGGATGCCACGATGAACAGTGGCACCGGCGATATCCATCATGCGTAACGTTTTTACGATGGCGTCATACAACGGTTCACCGTGCCATTGGTCGGCTTCGCCGAGAAAGATGCGCATCAGGCGGGCGGTGCGCTGGATACGGTCGTGGAGATTAGCCGCTTTGGGCGCTTGCTTATCGATAGCCACAGATTTCACGATGTTCACGTCATGAACTTCGATCAACCCATCGGTCACCATGTCGTACAACGTCGGCAGAAGTTCGTCGACGCGCTCCGGTGTTTCAATGAACTCGACGACCACCGGCAGGTGCTCGAGGGAGCCTTCGCTCACCGGTGAATGAACCTGGTGATGGCTTCCGAAACCCATCCTTGGCCAGGACACGATTGCGCCGGCGACCTGTTTGTGGCGAAGGAACGTGAAGATCGCGCTCCACAAGGGTTCGAGGCGATAGCGCGTGTCTTCGTTCAGAAATATACCGACTTTCTTCGCTGGTCCTTTATGTAGCATGCGGGCTAGGCTCCGTGGCCGGTCATCAACCATTTTAGATATTCGGGCAGCGAGTGAAGCTCGTCTACGTGATCGGGCGCTGAGTTGCCTGCGAAGCCCACCACCAGGAGCTTGCCTTGATGCACTTCGCTCAGGATCTGCGTTTTCATCGGTCCCCATTTTGCCGTGGATCGAGGTTTCAGACCCCATTTTTCGGTCAGGTAATCCGCGGTCTCGGTGGTGCTGGCGAAGGTGCCGGGAAAAATCTCGGAGTGTGTGACGACCATGCGCTTTTTGCCGGCTATGGCATCGCGGCCGAGCTTCGTCCAGTTCTCGAGATTCTCTGTGTCGATTGCCGATTCCTTCGGTCCCGGTTTCCCGTTTACATAGCCGGTATGAATGCCATCGACGCAGAGAATGCTGTTGATGCGATCGTATGAGGCGGGCGATTTGAGGATCTCCCGAATCGCTCCGCATCCGGCGCTCCATCCGCCGAGCGCGATGCTACCGAACTTCACGCCGCCTTTGCTTTCGGCTTCGGCGACCAGCTTCAGAAAACGATCCGGCTCGGAGAACAGCTTTGCGTACGTGCCCGATCCCGCGCCTGCCTGCACTGTAACTACGGCCATATTTGTCTGGCGAGCGGCCGCCAGCTCGGGCAGCCAATCGCCGCCGTGAAAGAAGAAGAGGAGTGTTGGGTGAGACTTCAATTTCACTTTTTGTGGGATGAAGAGCGTTCCGAGATCCAGTTTTTCGCGGCGTCCGGTTGGCGTTTGTTTCTCCAGCCGCGGGTGAGCCCGTGTGTGCTCGACCATGGGCGAGGGATTCTGCGCCTGCTGCGCCAGGACCGACATCGCGACAAGGAGAATGGAACCGACGACAATCTTCATTGATTGAATGATATACACTATTTTCGTACGTGCACTTAGCACCTGTTGACTACGTCATCCTCGCGTTGTACTTCGCGTTCGTACTCGGAATCGGCTGGTTGCTCAAGAAGCGCGTGACCAGCAGTTCCGAATTTCTCACGTCCGGGCGCGCAATTCCGGTTTGGATCACCAGCCTGGCGTTTGTGGCGGCGAATCTGGGAGCGCAGGAAGTGATTGGCATGTGCGCGTCAGGCGCCAAGTATGGCATCATGACGGCGCATTTTTACTGGATCGGCGCGATTCCAGCCATGCTCTTCGTCGGAATTTTCATGATGCCGTTCTATTACGGCAGCAAGGCGCGCAGCGTGCCCGAGTATCTGAGCCTGCGGTTCGACGAAAAAACGCGCGGCCTGAATGCGATGACTTTTGCCGTGATGACAATTTTCTCCTCCGGCGTTTCGATGTACGCGCTTGGCCTCTTGTTCCAGCTTGTTCTTGGATGGAGCTTCACATCGTCGGTGATGCTATCGGCGGTAATCGTGTTGATGTACACGTTGCTGGGTGGGCTGACCAGCGCGATTTATAACGAGGTGCTGCAGTTCTTCCTCATCGTGATGGGCTTCGCCCCGCTGGCAATTCTGGCCACGACGAAAGCGGGCGGATGGGCTGGGATGTCCGCGCGCCTTCCGGCCGTGATGACGCACTCGTGGAGTTATATGTCGAATCCGTCGCAGAATCCGATGGGCGTGGACATATTCGGATTGGTGGCGGGACTGGGATTCGTGCTTTCGTTCGGATACTGGTGCACGGATTTCCTGGTGGTTCAGCGTGCCATGGCGGCGGATTCCATGTCGGGCGCCCGGCGCACGCCGGTGATTGCCGCGTTCCCGAAAATGATCATGCCGTTCATCGTGATTGTGCCGGGTATTGCAGCACTGGCTCTGGCCAAAATGAACGTTGGTTACGTTCTTCCCATGAAGGGCAGCGGATACGACTACGATCAGGCCTTGACCACTCTGATGGCGGCCTTCTATCCGGCCGGGATGTTGGGCGTCGGCCTCACGGCTCTGATGGCTTCATTTATGTCCGGCATGGCTGGCAACGTTACCGCCTTCAACACTGTATTCACTTACGACATTTACCAGAGCTATCTGCACAAAGGCGCGCCGGACTCGCACTATTTGATGGTTGGCCGAATCACCACTGTTGTCGGCATCGCTCTCTCAATTGCGACGGCATACCTGGCGCAGCATTACAACAACATCATGGATCTGCTGCAGCTTGTTTTCGGCTTCGTAAACGCGCCGCTGTTCGCAACATTTCTGCTGGGAATGTTTTGGCGCCGGGCCACCGGACATGGCGCGTTTTTCGGATTACTTTCCGGGACTACCGCGGCTGCACTCACCCATGGATTGACCATCGCGGAAGATAAGGGCGGCTGGATCGGCGCGTTGCATACGTTCCCGTCGGTGATGGCGCAGAATTTCTACATCGCCATCTTCGCCTGGTCGACGTGTTTTCTGGTGACGATTCTCATCAGCACGATGACGAAGCCGAAAACGGACTCGCAGCTCGAAAGCCTCGTATACGGCTTAACAAAGATCCCGCACGAACACGGCGTACCCTGGTATAAGAGGCCCGGGCCGCTGGCGGTAGTGGTGGCGGTCATCTGCATCGCGCTTAATTTTCTGTTCTGGTGAGACATGCTCGATTTGCGAATCCCATCCGGTTTCTTCTTTCTGCTACTCGGCTTGACTCTGACCGGGTTGGGCGTCTTTGACCCTGGATTGCGCGCGCCACTATTGGAAGTGAACGTCAACCTCTACGCGGGTGTTGCGATGGCGATTTTTGGAGGAGTGATGCTTTGGCTGGCGCGGAAGAGAGTGTAAGGCGCGGGTTTCAGGAACACTTTCCGGGATCGCGGAATGTCCGAATCTTTCGTGCGCCGGGGCGCGTGAACCTGATCGGCGAGCATACAGACTACAACGAAGGTTTTGTGCTGCCGATCGCCATCGATTTGGCGTGCTATATCGCTAGCGCACCCGCTCCTGGAGAACGAGTACGCGTTGTTTCAGAGACCCTAGAAAGCGCCTTCGGAGGCACTCCGGATTCGATTCCTACTTTCCCTCGCATGCACGATTGGACCGACTATGTGTCGGGTGTGGCGAAACAACTGCACGCAGCCGGGTTCCCCATTCCGGCCGTTGATTTGTACATCCATAGCACCGTTCCGCTGGGTTCCGGATTGAGTTCATCGGCCGCGCTCCTGGTGGCCACGGCGTTGGCTTTTCTGAATGGGCGCTCGATGGATAAAACCGATCTTGCGCGCTTGTGCCAACGTGCCGAACGGGAGTCTGTAGGTACGCCGAGTGGGATTATGGATCAGTTCGTATCTATCCACGGCGAAGAGGATAGAGCGATTCTGTTGGATTGCCGGAGTGTGACACATCGTTCCGTGGAACTTCCCAAGGACGTGGTCATCATTGCAGTGAATACGATGGTGAAGCACGAACTCGGCCGATCTGCGTACGGGCAGCGCGTTCGCGAGTGCCAGGAGGCCGTGGCTCAGCTGCGCGCCGCGGGCCGTGATATTTCGGCGCTCCGCGACGTTTCGAGTGCGGACTTGGGGCCAGTGACGGGTGTGCCCCTGAAGCGCGCACGGCACGTGACAACTGAAGATGAGCGCGTAATCGCGTTCCTCGGTGCAAGCGAACGCGGGGACCTGCCTGAAATGGGCCGGCTGTTTGTTGCGTCCCATCGCAGCCTCCAACACGATTACGAAGTGAGTTGCGAAGAGCTGGATTTTCTCGTGGACACGGCGATCAGCCTGCCTGGCGTCTACGGCGCACGCATGACGGGAGGCGGTTTCGGTGGCTGCACGGTGAATCTTGTGGCGCGCGATTCAGCCGAGTCGTTCGCCGCCAGTATCTCCCGCGCTTACCAGAAAAGACTTAGAGTCACGCCGCAGATTTACGTCTGCCGCCCGGCCGCCGGCGCCAGTGAGATTTTTTGAGAGTTTTTCCTCCGATTTGCACTATCTGATCAAAGCACCATTCCATTGTTACTCCTCCGAGTAAGAAGGGCGTCCGCTTCGTCTCCAGTTTCGAGTCGGGAAGGAGAGTGCGCCCCTTCAATTTACTGTGTTCTTCGAGAGGGTCAATATCGTCCGGAAGTAGACCGATGCCAGCGCGGTGGACAGCAATTGGACTGCCGGCATCCATTCGGGAGATCCGGGGAATAATAATTGCAAGAGCAGCGGCCGGTCCTTTACCTGGGCCAGCTTTTTTACCTCGTCTTCCGGTACGTTGCCGAACAGCGGCACCAGGACGTTGGCGACGAACATTTCGAGCATCATCCGGTCGCTCTCGCTCTGAACTCCGGTAAGGAGCACGCCCATGGCCAGCGTTTCTCCCGACTCCACCCAGGAGGCCAAGGCAACGCCGCCATCGGCCGCGGACCAGTCCAATTCGAAATCGCCGCGTTTCAGGAACGCGATCTTTTCGCGGAAGGCGGTGGGACGGTTTTTCAGAAACTCGGTGAAGACGGTGCAGACCGCCTGGCCCTCTTCGCTGGTGGGATTGAGCTCGAACTGGCCGGATTCGATGCGTCCGTCTTCGAGCAGAATGTTGTGGACGTGGAACATTGTTCAACGGATTGTAGCAGCCGGGAGATGGGGTCAGGAGATTATTAGTTTGGATTTCGCCCAGGAGAGATCTTTGGTGTAGGTCGCGTTGAGCGCGGCCAGTTCCGATCCGATGTTTGGAAAACCGTCGGGGGCGGTCCGTAGTCCGCGGCGTTTGGGGTGACGAAAACGGCCGGAGGTGAAAAACCTGCCGCGCGCAAGGCGCTGAGCAGTTCCAGACAGGCTTCGAATATTTCACAATCTTTGTACGACTGTTTTTCGGGTCGGGCAGGCGGTAGGTCTTCCCATACTCGACGTCTTGCATTCTTGTGGCACAGGTCGCTCCCGCTGAAAACGTTTGTAGCCATAACAAACCAATCCAGTACGGTGGCGACGCGTGCTTCCAAGCCCATTTCGATGAGGTCAACAGCGGCGAATTGCCATTCAGCGAAAACGATCTTTGAAATCTCGTGAACCCTCACGATGGCCTCGCTGAACCGCTTCAGGTGAGAAACCCTCTCTTTTTTTTACTTTTTCATGATGATTGTCGAACTCACCCATAACAATGTCCGGCGCTACCAACCATAACCGCTTCGGAGTAGCGACGCTTGCTTCTGTTAAATCAACAGCGGATTCGACTACGTTCGCCTTAATCTCGTGCCGGAATGACGCCCGCAAGATATCTAGGATTGCGGCGGCGTCGAGAAAAACGATTGGCGCTGGTTCCGCAATGATGGCCGCGGCGAGATCCGCTACGGCCGGCGGTGAGGTCATCCGGCTTTCTGAGATTCAAAGACTTCGAGAAGGCCGCGGGCGTGCTCGTAGTCAGTAGTCAACTCATAAGCTAGAGACTCGGACCACTTTTCCTCTTCAATCAACCACCGCTTTAGAATGCGGGGATCCAGGGTAGTTCTTTCGCGATGCGCCTGCGCGAGGAACATGTGCCAGCGCTTCCGATCGGATGGAAGCAGGATATACTTTTCCGCCAATTTGGAAAAGCTGCGAAGCAGGTCCGCCGCTCTCGGCGAAAGCCAGGTTTCCAGATGTATCTCCGGCCTGCTTAGCTCGGCGGCAATTCCCAGACGGCGAGCGGCCGGATCCGCAAATTCGTTGTAGAACTCCATCAAGACCGCGTTGTACTGATCGTAGGTAAGCGACGCGCGGCTATTCGGACGAATCGTGCTTACGCGCAATTCCCCCTGAGAACCTGTAATAATCCATAGCAGAGCCTCAGGCCTCGTGCCCGCGGCCTCGCATCAGAAAAAATACATAGGGCCGAGAGCGCGCCGCCCACCTGCTTCTCCAGATCGAAACGTCTTTCCCAGCCACCGGACAGCCGGCGTTCGATCTCGGAGATGAGGTCGACCAGTCTTTCAGGATCGCCGCAAAACACGAGATCTTGGTAAACCTTTCATTCTCGCCAATTGTAACAAGGCCCAGCCGGCGCACCCAGGTAGCTCTTCCAGGCCCTGATTCCGGCTTTATTGTGGTGATTGAGGGCTTTTAGCCCGTCAGAAGGGGCCTCGGCATCGTTCAAAAGCGTGCGCCCGATACGAGCGATTTCGACGACATCGTCCGCACGGGCCGTCCAGGCCGGAGGGGCCCAGTCGATGGCGTCGGAGACAACCGAGGGAACCCCCGCGGCCACTCCGTCGGCGGTTACCATGTTGAAACTCTCGGTGTAGCTTGGCTGCAGCAGCAGGTGCATGTGCGCCACCGTAGTGCGGAACTGTGGCCAAGTCTGCCAGCTGTTTTCGATGAGGCGAATGTGCGGCAGGTTGCGCATCATTTCCCTGGCGGCGCGTAATACTACCTCTCCGCCCCCTTCCGCACGGCCGGCGCTCAGCCAGACCTCTGTCTCAACTTTGAGTTGCTGGGCGATCTCCAATGCCGCGCCACAAGCAGACATGAAATTCTTCAATGGCCGCGTGGCACCGAAAACGCCGATGCGCAGTATGCCCCCGCTGAACATCGGACGATGGGCGTTGACGTGTTCATCGAGGTAGTAGAGATTCGGCAGGTACGCGCAAGGCACCGAGTAGGCCCGCTGAATCCACTCGCTGAACTTGCAGCTGTTACCGGCGAGATGGAAATTGTGGGAAGCGCGCTCGATTTCCATCGCTTCCCTCACAAGTTTTACGCCGTTGGAGTCGGCCTGCAGAAACCCGACGTTGCTGTGGCAACTGACGGCGAACATGACATCCGGAAACTCCATGATCATGTTCTGGATCTCCAGAGAGGGAATCCAAGGCGCCGAGATCACCACGTGCGTCACATCGGTGCGCTTTCGCAACTCGGAAACGAGTTGCGCACTATTCACGATTGGCCACACCTGCACCGGAATGCCTTCGCGAATAAGACACTTCGACGTGTTCAAAGCCGCGACGCCCAGCCCGATGTGCGAGATGTTCTTGCTCGCGGCAAAGTTCTTGTACGCTAATACAACCTTCATCCTTCGCTCTCCAGTGGGAGTTCCTCTCCCGCCAGAAGCATAGCGGCCACGAGGCGAAAATCGAATTCCCGCAGCGCTGGAATCCACGCTAACGAGATGAAGACAAAGGCAATGGCTATTTTCTAAGAACTTGCGAACGACAGTCGCCACCTGCGCCGATTTCCCGGTCACAGCAGCGCCCGGCGATCTTTCCCGGTCAGTTGCAATGAGATGGAAGCGAAGTTGTCGAAGCGAGGGCCGTTTTTGGGGCCTTTAGCGGTACACTAACGGGAATTAAAAGCGATTCAAAACGGCATAGAAAACGATTACTGGGTGATTACTGGGTGGTTGCACTGGTCTGATTCCGGTGATAGAATCTCTCCAACCTTATTACATCAGGGGATGCTTCAAATCCAGAAGGAGAGTCTTTCATGCAAATACGACGCATCACGGCAGTCTATCCGTGCGTCTTCGCCATGTTAGCGTGTTTCGCACCGCAACAAGTGTTTGGGCAATCTGAGCGCGGCACAATCGTTGGCTCCGTTCGAGATTCAACCGGGTCCAGCGTACCGGAAGCGAAAGTCACTATTACAGAGACTTCCACTAATCAGGTAACGTCGGTCACAACCAGCCGCTCGGGTGAATTTGTCGCTCCGAGCCTTGCGACCGGCACGTACAGCGTCAAAGTCGAGGCCTCGGGATTCCGGCCTTCTCTCGTCAGTGGTCTGACGCTTGACGCAGCAAGCACCGCTCGTGCCGATGTCGTGCTGGAAGTTGGCAGCACTCAGCAGGTGGTGGAGGTTCAAGCTAACGCCGTACAACTGAAATCCGAGGACGCCAAACAGAGCGTGACGATCACCAACAAGCTGGTCGACGATCTGCCGCTGGTTGTCGGTGGCGCCGTTCGCAGCCCATTCGACCTCGCGTCGCTCACACCGGAATCGAAAAACATCGGCGGTGACAACGGGTTCATGCTCGGCGGCGGACAGGCAGCGAGCTACGGCACAACGCTCGATGGTGTGTCGACAAACACTACTCGTGCTTTGTCGAAGAGTTGGGTTGCGTCCAACGCGCCTTCGATCGAAGCCATTACCGAATTCACGGTGGATACCAACGGCTTTAAGGCGGAGTACGGGCATTCGGGCGGCGGCGTGATGACATTTGTATCCAAATCAGGGACCAACGAGTTCCACGGCTCGGCTTACGAGTTCCTGCGGAACAATGACTTTGATGCCAACGACTGGTTTAGCAATCGCGCGGGAAAGCCCCGGCAGATTTACAAACAGAGCGACTTCGGCGCAACGGTTGGTGGTCCGGTCCTGATCCCGAAAATCTACAATGGCAAGAACAAGACCTTCTTCTTCTTCTCGTATGAAGGGTTCCGCAACCGGACGGGTGCCTCGAATGCCACCCAGACAGTTCCAACGGCCGAGATGTACACCGGCGATTTCAGCAATTGGGTAGATTCCAGCGGGAAGCAGATTCCTGTCTACGATCCGACGACACAGACTGTAAGCGGGAGTGGCGCGGTGACTCGAACGCCTTTCCCCGGCAACAAGATTCCACAGAATCTATTTAGCCCCACGGCCCAGAAGGCAATCGGGGTGTTTCAGACCAGCGGCATCCTGAAGCCGAACAACGGCGCGGCCCCCGGCACGGTCGCTTATGTCAACAATAACTACATCATTGGCAATGGAACACAAGTAGCTCCGACAAACAAGTGGAGCGTCAAGGGCGATCACATCTTCAACGAGAAGCACCGGATCTCCGGCTATTACGGCTACGATCGCGAATCTCTTGTTCCCGGCGCTGACGGGCCCGCGGGCTTGCCCGGACTATACGTCAACTATAACGATCTGCAGCAGGCGACCGATGTCGTCCGCTTCAGTTGGGATTGGACTCTCAGCCCGAACAAGCTGAACCACTTCTTCGCGGGCGGCAACAACTGGCGGCAGAACCACAATCCGCCGCAGGAGTACATCGGGAACTGGAAGAGCAAGTTCTGTCTCGGCAACGTCCCGGATTGCAACGAGAATCTCGTAAACTTCTCGTTCAGCAACAGCTACGGCCAATGGGGTGGAAACGCGAATAACGGTTCGGAAAACACCATCTACTCCTACAACGACGATTTCACATGGATTCACAATAACCACACGTTCAAGTTCGGCGGGATGCTGCAGATCAGCCACTACAACGGTTTTGGACGCCAGTGCATCTCGGGTTGCGCTTCTTTCAGCTTCGTGGAAACGGGGCGAGGCGGCGATTCGAACTTTACGACCGCAGGCGGCAATCCTTTCGCGTCTCTTCTACTTGGCTATGCAAACGGCGGGCAGATAGACACCATCCGATTCATCGGGCAGCAGTGGCCATACTATGCAGGCTACTTCCAGGATGACTGGCGCATTTCGCCCAAATTGGTCGTAAATGCCGGCGTCCGGTGGGAGACCCAATTGCCTGCAACCGGGCTGAACGATAGGTGGAGCGACTTCTCGCCCACCACACCAAACCCAGCAGCGGGCGGACGTCCCGGTGCTCTTATCTACGCCGGTAGTTGCAGTGGTTGCGTCGGAAGCCGCACGCTGGGCGATTCCTACTTCAAAGCTTTAGGCCCACACATCGGACTCGCGTACAATCTAAACGAAAAGACCGTCATCCGAGCGTCTTATGCTCTCTCCTACGGCGCTATTACCACAGTGACCGGATCCACGCATCAACGCGGGTTCACACTGACTTATAGTCCTGCGGGCGGCAACACCGTGAATCCCTCATGGATCCTGGACAACGGCTTCCCGCCTTGGGTAGCTCCGCCGTTCATCAATCCCTCGTTCTCCAACGGCGACAGTATGCCGTGGTTCCAGGGAAGCGAAGCAGCGCGTCCGCCGGCAATGAACAATTTCACTTTCTCAATTCAGCGGCAGCTCAGCTCGAGCATGGTTCTGGAAGCCTCTTACAACGGTGTATTGGGCTCGCGTCTCCAGTCTCAGTTGCTGGCCTATAACCAAGTGAATCCGTCATACCTGACGGCCTTCGGAAACATCGCGCAGAGCACTGCTGTGTTGAACAGCAAAATCGGTTCCGCCGCCGCTAACGCTGCCGGAATCTTTGAACCGTTCTCAGGGTTCAACACATTGTGGGGCGGGAATAACACGGTTCGGCAGGCATTGCGACCCTATCCACAGTACAACAACATCGACACTTATTCCGGCGGCGGAGATCACAGTGGACATTCTTCCTATCACGCCGGAATCATCCAGTTGCAGAGACGTCTGTCGGGTGGACTGACGTTCCAAACATCGTACGTCTTCTCGAAAATCCTGACCGATTCCGATAGCTACTGGGGTAATGGATCGTCGGCAGCAGACCAATATAACCGAAGACTGGAAAAATCGATCGGCGCGTTTGACCAAACGCACAACTTTAAGGCGGGTATCGTTTACGATCTACCTTTTGGAAAGGGCAAGCCGTACCTGACCCACGGACTCGTCGGCTACATTATTGGAAATTGGCGTACAAGCGGCACATTGTTTTACGCTAGCGGCCAACCGGTCGGACTGGGAACCACCTACGGCCTGCCGCTGTTTGCCGGTTCCAACAGACCGTACGTCACCTCGTATACAGGTTGGCAGCCGCAGTGGAAGAACGGGAGTTTCGATCCTTCGGTGGATAACTTCTTCGTTCCTTACTGCAACAGCGCCACCGCGTCCTGCTCCGGACCATTCCCTTACCAGGGAAATGTAAACGATCCTCAGTTGCGCGATCTTGGCATCGGCAACGAAACGCGCTTAAACCCGAAAGTGCGGCAGTTCCCGAGCTATAACGAGAATGTGTCCGCAACACGTGTATTCCCGATCAAAGAACAGATCCGGCTGGAATTCCGAGCGGAGGCTTTCAACGTGTTCAACCGGGTTCGATTCGGGACGGGGTCGACTACGATCCAGGATCAGAATTTCGGACACCTGACCAGCAGCAGTGACCTGCTGAACACGCCGCGGCAATTGCAGTTGGCGCTCAAGCTGTATTTTTAACTGAAGAGTTGTAGCTGAATGACGGGCGCTTCCGAATACCGGAGGCGCCCGTTTTTATTTCCAGGTAAATTCAGTGGTGAGTGCGACCGGGAATGGGCTTTCCCGTTTGAACCGAACCACGGGTGCAAATTCCTTGTGCCCAAGTACGCGCGACCGCCAGCCTTCCTCTAGGGTCGCGGGGCCACTGACTGTGAGTAAGGTGCGCACGCCGATCTGAAACAGATTCGGAGCTAATTGTTCCATCTGTTCGCCTGTGTGCCAGAACTGTTCCACCACGTGCACGCCCTTCGGACCGAACACTTCATCGTGGACCAGCATCCGCTGCCGCTGCACGAGAATCCGGCGGCGATGAGTAAAGCCATGGTACCGGCAAACCCCTTCGAGAGCGCCGTCCTTCTGCTTCCAGACGTCGGTTTCCGGATGCTCCATCCAGCGGAACGGCCCTACCGCGGTCGCCTGGTTGAGTCCGTCGATGCGGATGGTATTGTGGGCTGCCGAGGATCGGAACCACTCGCGCAGATCGGGTTCGGCTACGTAGGTATACGTCCCAGGATCGATCAGGACTTCCTCTTCCCCCAGCCGCATCACAAAACTCAACGTGTCGGAATGACTGTGGCCGCCGGAACCTTCTGCGAACGGGCCCGCATCGGCCACAACGTGAAGGTCACCCTCGGTGATGACGGCGATTCCGGCTTGCTCGAAAAGTTGTAATTCGCGAGCGATGTCCGCCTGTTTTGGCATTGGGCGATCGCCGAGCCACCAGATTGCCTGTTCTTCCAGATCGCGAATTTCCACGTCCCAATCGGGCCGCTCAAACAGCACTGCGCAGGTGGCCATGGTCGCCCGGCCGAACTCGCTTCGGGTTCCGTAGGGGTGAAAGAGACGCCCGCCGTCGTCGTCTCCGAAGAACGGCAGAGAACGTTCGGGACCCATCACGGCGTGCAGATATTCCGCCATCTTTTCCAGTTTCCGCGGGATTTTACCGGCCAGAATGTAGTGGAGCAGGAAGAGATCGAGTGCGTAGACGTGATAGTAGGTGGATTGCTCGAAATGCGTGCCGTCGTCATGAACCTGTTTATCGAGAGCTTCGTCGACGATCTCGGCGCCTCGCCGCTTCCACCGGCGTGAATGTGGAAATTTCGGGAAAAGCTTGCCGATGGCATGAAGCGCCACGCCTTCGCCGAGTAGATGCGTGTTGGGCGAAAAATAGACGCTGAGATTGTGTTCGAGATAAGCTCCATGCCGGTAGATTGCGCCTAGCAGGCGGTGACGAAATGCACCCGTCAGGGCGGAGCCGGCAAGATGATAAACCCAGATCCACGAGAGAGCCCGGAACGCCACTTCCAGAGCGCTGGTGAAGTTCATTCCGCGCAGATAAGGATTGGCCGAGAGCCAGCTTTCCAGTTGCCGTTGAATTTCTATCACGAACTCGGCGCGCCCAGTGAGTAGGAAGGCCTGCGCCAGTACGATTAAATGTTGATGCCGGTTTAGTTCCCAAATCACCTTGTGATCGCCGGCTTTGTGGAAATCGAGGTAGGGAACGAGGCGAAAATACTGAGCGTCCGGGCGAATGCCGTGGACGTAGTCACGCTGCCAGTCGATCTCCGGACCGGTGTCAATTTCGTAGGCGAGCGGCGGGAAGCGGTGAGCCACAATCTCTTCTGCCAGCGCCTCGACAGTTCTGGCGAATTCGCTGCCGCGTAGGCGATCGGCGACGAGCGTAGGGTCGGGCAATCCGGGCAGAGGCGGCTTCTGATCCGCAGTGAGCGTGGGCGGCATGACGAACATGCGCAGGTTGGCCAGCTCCTGGCGGAGCCGGAAGGAAATCTCCCGCGGGCTGCGCACGCTTTAGCCCGCCCTCCTCGCTGCAATGCGCCGACGGAGCGCTTCGATCAGCATGACGCGGTGCTCGCGATCCACACAGGTGAACATAGCGAGCCCAAAATAAGTAGCGGCGACAATTCCGCCGGCCAGAACCAACTGTCCGAAATTACTCCCCGGGAGCCATGTGTTCTTGAGGAGGATTGCCACGGTGATGGTAGGCACGCCGATCAATATCGGCATTACGTAAATCTCGTAGAGAAACCTCCACAGGCTCCCATCGAGACTCTTGCAAAGCAGGTAGGGTGTGTAGATGCCGCGAATCAGCAGCATCAGTCCGGAGGCGACGCAGGCCGCGCCGACAATGCCGTATCGCGGAATCACATAGATCATTCCGGCGACGTTGGCCGCGGCTTCCACCATGAGAGCTTGCGCGTATTGGTTGTGCGTGCCGAGCCCGAATAGAATCGCGCTGGAATTGTATTGTCCGGCCATCACGATCCAGATGGCGGGCACCAGGATGTAGAGGATCGGAGCGCTGTTGTCCGCGAACGATTGTTTGAGCCAGATGAGAACCAGGTCGTGTCCGTAAACGAGCAGATAGAGGGCGAGAGGCGCAAACAGAATGAAGCAGTAACGATTCGAGAACACGCCGAGGTTCCAGACGGATTCTTTCTGACCGCTGGCCTCGCGCTCGGCGGCATTCGATCGGGTGACGAGGGCGACGCGAGAGACAGCGTCCACTAGATATTGAAGAATTCGCGAAGGTAGCGCGTAATAGCCTGCTGCGGACATCCCGCGATAGCGCCCGATGAGAATGGTTGCGCTCTGACCTAGCACCAGATTCGAAACGTTCACTCCGAAAGACGGGATGCCGTACCGCACCATTTCCCTTAGCATCGGCCGGCTGGCGAAGCGCCATGGGGCGAGATGCAACTGGGGGAAAACCCGGCGGAAGCTCATTACGTTCATGGCGTATCCGATGGCCTGCCCGGCCATGTAGACACCGCCCAGCGCACGCAATCCATATCCCATGGAGAGCACCGTAATGATGCCCACGGAACGGAAGAACAGCATGATGGCGTAGGAGCGTGTGGTGAGATCGAATCGCTGAAATCCGTCGAGCGCCGAGGTGAAAATATGCACCATCTGGAAGAGACCGTATGAGATGCCAGTGATCAAAAACAGGGCGGCGATATCGTGGCGGTCCTGCGCCGAGGTTTTGGGAAACATTAAATCCACATGTTGCGAGGCGAAGATGGCGATGGAAATCAAAACGGCCGATACGGCGCTGAAATAAAGCATCGCCGTGTTCATCACCACGTTGATCTTTTCCGGTTCGTTGCGCGCGCGGAAGCGGGCGAGAAAATTCGTCACCGCGGTGTTGAAACCGAGATCGAAGAACCACAGATAATCGATCAACGAAGTGACGAGCACCCAGATGCCGTAGCGATTGTCGTCCAGTTTCCTGATTAGAAACCGGGAGATAAAAACGCCGACGAAAATGTTGAGGGCGACGCCTCCCCAACTCCAGAGCACGTTGGCCAGGAAGTGCGGTCTGCGAGTTGATGAAGCATCCGCCTGATCCTCTGCTGCTGGTGAAGACATATTCTCTCCCATCGTACACTTGGATGAGGAGTCATCCGCGAGCATGTGTGGGATCGCCGGATTCTGGCGTTGGCGGCAAGGGGCATCGGTCGACGAGGTGCGCGCGATGTGCGATCAGATCGTCCATCGCGGTCCTGACGACGAAGGGTTCCATGTCGACGGTGGCTGCGCGATCGGCATGCGGCGGCTGAGCATCATCGATCTGGCCACCGGGCATCAGCCGATTTCGAACGAAGATGGGACGGTTTGGATCGTGTTCAACGGCGAGATTTACGACTATCAATCGCTGCGCCACGACTTGATTGCTAAGGGCCACAGCTTTCGAACGCAGAGCGACACTGAGACGATTGTCCACCTTTATGAAGAGGAAGGCGTGGAGGGAATTCAGCGTCTTCGCGGTATGTTTGCCTTCTGCATTTGGGATGCGCGTAAACGTCAACTGCTGCTGGCGCGGGACCGTTTTGGGAAGAAGCCGCTTTACTACGCCGTGTTGCCCGAGGGTATTTATTTCGGCAGTGAGATGAAATGTTTGCGGGCGGCTGGGGTGCCGCAGGAAATCGACGAAGAGGCTTTACGGCTGTATTTTCAATTCAACTACATTCCAGAGCCTCACAGCGTTTTTAAGGCAATTCGCAAGCTGCCGGCCGCGTCGTGGTTGACTTGCGATGCTCAGAGCAGCGTCAAGCAGGGGCGATACTGGCGCGTTCCAACGCCGGCGGAAACGGCGGGGCCGGAACTAACCGAACAAGCCGCTCGCCATCGTCTGCGCGAACTCTTCGACGAATCTGTGCGTATCCGAATGATCGCCGACGTGCCTCTGGGTGCCTTCTTGAGTGGGGGCATCGACTCCAGTTCGGTGGTCGCTTCTATGGCGCTGCAATCTCCCGAGCCAGTGAAGACTTTTTCGATTGGATTTGAAGAGGCCGCGTTCAACGAACTTGAATGGGCCGGCGAAGTGGCGAAGCGGTACAAGACGGAGCACCATCAGATACTGGTCAAGCCCGATTCCATCAATCTGATTACCCGCCTGGTGCGGCACTTCGACGAACCGTTCGCCGATTCTTCCGCGATACCAACTTTCATCGTGTCCGAGTTCGCGGCGCGCCATGTGAAAGTCGTTCTTACGGGTGACGGCGGCGATGAACTGTTCGACGGTTACGAGAGCTTCTTTCTGGTCGATAAACTGCGCCGGTTCGACTACATTCCGGGTGGTTTGCGAAGTGCGATCGGGAGTCTGGCGGGTATGCTGCCTTATTCGGCGTATGGAAAAAATTATCTTCGCGCGATCAGCCGTCCGAATCCTCTTGAGCGGTATTTCGAGACGAACTACGCGCCGTATTTCCTGCGTCAGCGGCTGTTCCAGTCGAAGTGGCTCCTCCCTACCAACGAGGCGTATTTGCGGCGTGCCTTTGTGGATTGCCTGTTGCCTAATGGCGCCGACATCCTTTCACAAGTAGCGTATTTCGAAGCGACAGCCAAGCTGACAGGCGACATGTTGGTGAAAGTGGACCGGATGTCGATGGCGAATTCGCTAGAGGTCCGCTGTCCGATGCTCGATCACGAACTGGCGGAATTTGCAGCGCGGCTTCCGCACTCCTGGAAGATGAAGAACGGGCGCGGTAAGCAGATTCTGCTCGAGGCGATCGGCGACCGTCTGCCGGCCGGGTTGATCACACGACCCAAGCAGGGCTTCGGTGTGCCGTTGGGAGATTGGTTCCGCGGCGAGTTGCGCGAATTTCTTTGGGATCACCTGACCAGCGACCGTTTTCTGAATCGCGGGATCGTCTCGAAGGAATTCATGCTCGCGCTGTTGAAAGAACATGCCACTGGGCGGCGCGAAAATTCGCACTGGCTGTGGGCGCTGCTGATGCTCGAGTTGTGGTTCCGCGAATACGAGAGTCCTTTGCCTGTTGAATCGTCCGATGCGGTTCCGGATCTGCAAGAACGGTTCTGACGGTGGCGGCCGAAATCGTCTTTCTTCTCTCTGCTGCTTTTGTGCTTTATGTGCTGGCCGGATATCCTCTGTTGCTGGCGGTGCGGTCTCGCGACGGTGGCCAGCCAGTTGCCAAGGCGCCTTTTGACTATTCGGTGTCGGTGCTGTTGGCGGTGCATAACGGCGAGCGATTCATTGCTGAAAAATTGCGCACCATTTTCGAACTCGACTATCCTCGCAACCTGCTCCAGGTGATTGTGATTTCGGATGGATCGACAGATTCCACCGAGCAGATGGTGAAAGAATTTGGGCGAGGAGTGGAATTGATTTCGGTTCCCGGCGGAGGGAAGGCGGCGGCGTTGAACGCAGGTATGGCACGCGCCTCAGGACATATTCTGTTCTTTACCGACGTGCGCCAGCGCCTTGCGCCGGACAGCCTTCGCAATCTGGTGGCCTGTTTTTCGGATCCGGAAGTTGGCGTGGCCAGCGGCGAATTGATCATCCTGGATGGCGTGACGCGGGAGGAAGCGAGCGTGGGACTTTACTGGTGCTATGAGAAATGGATGCGCCGCCGGCTGAGCCAGATCGATTCGGTGATGGGTGCGACTGGGTGTATCTATTGCATGCGCCGTTCGCTGGCTGTCCCCATGCCCGCCGATACGTTGCTCGACGACGTGTATCTTCCGATCGCTACGTTTTTGCGTGGTTTCCGTGTGATTTGGGACGGCAGCGCCAAGGCCTACGATTACCCGACGCCCTTGGATGCGGAATTCCGGCGCAAGGTGCGAACGCAGGCGGGCGTCTACCAATTGATTGGAGCGTATCCGCAGCTTCTTGGGCCAAAGAACCGGATGTGGCTCGACTTTGCATCGCATAAACTGGGCCGGCTTCTGCTGCCCTTTGCGTTGATCCTCATCGCAATTTCCAGCTTCTTCCTGCCCGATCCGTGGCGGTCCCTCGCTCTGCTCGGACAAGCTGCGTTTTACGGCCTCGCCTTGCTCGATTTGGTGATGCCGGACTCTTTTCCGATGAAGCGGCTAACATCTCCGATACGAACTTTTGTCGTTCTGATGGCGGCGGCTTTGTGTGCGGTATCGATCCTCGTTCGACCGGCGAGCAGTTTTTGGAAGCCGCGAGCATGAGCGCTCCGACACCGGTTTTGCTGATGGCACGCGAGCTCGGTTTGGGCGGAAGCGAGCGCCAGTTGACTGAAGTCGCCCGTTCGCTCGATCGATCACGTTTTTCCCCGCACGTTGGCTGCATGTCGGCGGGCGGCCTTCGGACTGAGGCTCTGAAGGCCGCCGGTGTACCCGTGGTGACCTTTCCGGTTCGATCGTTCTATCGGCCTTCCACCGTCGCCTGCGCTACGGAACTCATTTCCTTCATCCGCAAGGCGGGCATCCGGTTGGTACACACCTTCGACACACCGATGAATCTGTTTGGCGTCCCACCGGCGTGGTTGTCGCGAGGTCCGGTTGTACTTTCGAGTCAGCGCGCTTTTCGCGAACTTTCCTCCGGGGTGCAGCGGCGATTGCTGCGTGTGACGGATCACCTTGCCGACGGCGTTGTGGTGAATTGCGAGGTGCTCCGGCGGCACTTGATCGACGACGAAGGCGTGTCTGCATCGAAGATTCACGTTTGCTATAACGGCATTGACCTTGCTGAATTCAATCCCGGAGACAGGCAGCCGTGCGATTCGGTAACCATAGGAGTTGTTTGCGCATTACGTCCCGAAAAAGGACTGCCCACGTTGATCGAAGCGTTCTCGCGGATTCGCGGGGAGGCAAAGTTGGTGATCGTAGGCAGTGGCCCAATGCGCGACGAATTACGTTGGAAGGCGGAGCCTTTGGGAGCACGCTGCCAGTTTGAGCCGGCCACTAATAAAGTGGCTGCCCGGCTGCGGCAGATGGATATTTTCGTACTGCCTTCGCTTTCTGAAGCGCTGTCGAATTCGCTGATGGAAGCCATGGCTTGTGGGTGTTCCGTGGTGGCGAGCCGGGTCGGCGGAAACGTGGAACTGGTCGAGGACGGGCGCACCGGGTTTTTGTTTGAGAAAAGTGACGCCGCGCAACTAGCATCGGTTCTAGAGAGGCTGATCACGGAGGAGTGGTTGCGCCGGGAAATGGGGACCGCTGCCGCTAATTTCATCCGTGAAGGTTTTTCGCTCGATACGTCGGTCACCCGGATACAGTCGATTTACGACACAATGCTTAGTATCTGAACTGAGGAGGTACTCCCATGCGCCAGCTCTTGAGAAAAACGCGCAAAACGCACTCGCTGCGGCGGTCTCGGCTTGCGTGTTCCTTTCCAACTTGGTGCCGCACCTTCGCGGCCTTTGCGCTTTTGAGTCTGCTCGCACTCCTGCCCGTTCTCCGAGCCGACGAACTTCCCATCGTCAACAACGTCGAGCCGCAACCGCTCGCTGCCCAGGTGACTCGCCTTCTCGATTCGCTGGATATGCTGGGCGATCCGCTCGCGAAACCGGATGAGGACAATCTCCGCCGGCTCGCGGCGTCGGGTAAAGGCGTCGAAGAGATGCAGCGCATCCTTGACAAGTATTGTCTGGCCGGCGTCAATATTAATCCGGAAAGCCGCGTGAAGGTGCAGGAGGGCACGGCTAAGCCGGAGCTGGTGGAACAAGGCTGGCGCACATTCCTGGTGAAGGTTCAGAACGAAGCGGGTGTTACGGCGGCGCTTGCCGCCTACAGTCCGAGCGCCGGAATGGTGGCCAACCGGCCGGAGGGCGTAGCGCCGCGCCTCTTTCTCGACGTTCAGATGTACAATAAGCAGCCGATGCGGGCGCACTTATCAGGCCTCGCGGTGGAATATCGAATTCTGCAGATTTATTCCCGCGACCCCGGCAAACGCGAGGCGAAACTCATCTTCGACGTCGGACAAGGGACTCAGGATCTCGGCTTCCGCAATGAGATCGATATTCTTTTCACAGCGCGTTCGGCCAATAAAGTCACGCTTCACGTCTTTGATTCGGACGGCAAGCCAACTACGGCGAGTTTCCTGATACGCGATGGTCACGGCCACGTATATCCCTCGCAAGCGAAGCGACTCGCGCCCGACTTTTTCTTCCAACCGCAGATTTATCGGGCGAACGGCGAATCGATTCTGCTGCCGGACGGCGACTACACAGTGGAGTACACGCGCGGTCCGGAATACCGCAAACAAGTGCAAAAAATCTTGGTCAAGGACAAGCCGCTCGAACTCACATTTCGTCTCGACCGCTGGATAGATCCGGCTAAGCTTGGCTACTATTCCGGTGATCATCACGTTCACGCCGCCGGATGCGCACACTATGACAAGCCGACCGAAGGCGTCTACCCCCAGGACATGATGCGCCATATCCTGGGCGAAGATCTAAAGATCGGATCGGTGCTCTCCTGGGGACCCGGATGGTACTTTCAGAAGACGTTTTTTGACGGCAAGGACAATAAGCTTTCGACGCTCGACAACCGGATGCACTATGACGTGGAGGTTTCCGGTTTCCCGTCCAGCCACACCGGCCATATTGTTCTGCTCGAATTGAAGCAGGAAGATTATCCCGGCACCACGCGCATCGAGGACTGGCCGAGTTGGGGAATCCCGGTCTTTCGCTGGGCAAAATCGCAGGACGCCATTACCGGGTTTGCGCACTCGGGTTGGGGACTTGCTCTCAAGGAACCGAAGCTGCTGTCTTATGAAATGCCTCCTTTCGATGGCATTGGCGCGAATGAGTACATCGTTGGCGTGACGCAAGGGCTGGTCGATTTTATTTCTACCGTCGACACGCCATATCCGTGGGAACTGAATATTTGGTATCACACGTTGAACGCGGGATATCGCACGCGCATCAGCGGCGAAACCGATTTTCCGTGTATCTACGACAGCCGCGTGGGATTAGGCCGCAGTTACGTGCGCCAGAAGAAACTCGATTACCGCGATTGGGCGGAAGGCATTCGCGAAGGAAGAAATTACGTTTCCGACGGCAAGAGCCACATCGTGGATTTCAAGGTGAACGGCCAGCTCATGGGCGAGGGCTCGAGCGAACTCAAGATGGCGCAGCCGTCCGAGGTGGCGATCACGGCCCGTGTGGCCGCGCTGCTCGACGATGCTCCGGATGAAAAGATCCGGAAGCTGAGTTATGATCAGAAGCCGTATTGGGACCTGGAGCGGTCGCGCATTGGCGATACGCGCACGGTGCCGCTGGAGTTAGTCGTGAACGGGCAAGCCGTGGCGCGCCAGGAGATCACCGCCGATGGGCAGATGCGCGACGTTGTTTTTCACTACAAGGTAGACCGGAGCAGTTGGGTGGCCTTACGAATCCTTCCGTCTTCGCATACCAATCCGATTTTTGTGACGGTGGGCGGCAAACCGATTCGCGCCTCGCGCCGTAGCGTTGATTGGTGTCTGCGGGCTGTGGATCAGTGTTGGTCGCAGAAGGAATCAAAGATCCGGCTGGAGGAGCGGGGCGAGGCTTTGCGGGTGTATGAGAGTGCACGGCAGGCTTACCGGCAGCGGCTTCAGGAATCTGACGTCGAATAAACGTGCTTCATTCGGTCCACGGATTTAGGATTTGGATTCCGCAACGGT
>Ga0105240_10001476_pt1 | contig 40079 bp, 28 predicted proteins | sample KBSC54metaG_FD_80426 | JGI IMG/M metagenome (GOLD analysis project Ga0105240, IMG submission 80426) | Corn rhizosphere microbial communities from Kellogg Biological Station, Michigan, USA - KBS C5-4 metaG | ecosystem: Host-associated > Plants > Roots > Rhizosphere > Soil | place: Michigan, USA... | reverse complement strand
TGGTTTCCGATCGCCTTGTCGTCGAGCTGAAGGCCGTCGAGGCGCTGGCACCGATTCACTGGGTCCAGGTCCGGTCGTATCTCAAAGCGACGGGGTGCCTTCTCGGTCTCCTGATCAACTTCGACGTGCCCGTCCCTCTCCGCGGTGTTCGCCGAATCATTCTGACGCCTGACCTGGCGTCCTGGCGCTTAACAGGATGTTGAAAAAGGGACCGCTGGAGATCGACAAGAGATCTTGGATGTGATCTCCTGGGAGGCATGCGCGGAGCGGACACGAAGCAGGCCACGATGCTGACCCTGATCTCGCCGGAGAAGAGGGTACCTGAGCGGCATCCGCTGAGGGCGATCAAGCCGTTTGCCGAGGCAGTTCTGAAGGAGATGTCGCCGATCTTCGACGAGATGTACAGCGCGGTGGGACGGCCGTCGATTCCGCCGGAGAGGCTGCTGAAGTCGACCCTTCTGATGGCGTTCTTCACGGTCCGGAGCGAGCGCCTCTTCTGCGAGCAACTGGACTACAACCTGATGTTTCGGTGGTTCTTGGACATGGATACCGTCGAAGCCAGCTTCGATCACTCGACGTTCTCGCAGAACCGCGGGCGACTGCTGAAGCACGACGTGGCGGGCGAATTCTTCCGGAGGGTCGTGGAGAAAGCGCGCGCATTGGGCCTAATGAGCAGCGAGCACTTCACCGTCGATGGGACTTTGATCGAGGCTTGGGCGTCGATGAAAAGCTTTCGGCCGAAGGATGAGAAGCCTGTGGATCGCCCTCCGCCCAATGATCCCGGGAATCCGACGGTGGATTTTCACGGAGAAAAGCGGAGCAACGAGACGCATCGATCTACGACCGATCCGGAGGCGCGATTGGCGAAGAAGGCCAAGGGCCAGCAGGCACGGCTTTCGTACTCCCAACATGCGCTGATGGAGAATCGCAACGGGCTCTTGGTTGACCTGCGAATCGACGAAGCCAACGGAACCGCAGAGCGAACGGTCGGACTTGAAATGCTGGCCGACGTCGTCGACGGAATCCGCGAGGTCACGCTGGGAGGCGACAAGAACTACGACACGCGCGACTTCATCCAGGGCTGCCGCAACATGAACGTCACGCCTCACGTCGCCCAGAACATCACCGAGCGGCGCGGCTCCGGCATCGACGGACGCACGACTCGACACCCAGGCTACGCCGTCAGCCAGCGCCTCCGGAAGCGTGTCGAGGAGATCTTCGGCTGGACGAAGACAGTCGCGAACTTCCGGCGCACTCGGTACAGGGGCAAGCAGCGAACTCAGATGGCCTCCCACCTCGTTGGGGCCGCGTACAACCTCCTCAGGATCGCGAGGCTCGCACCATGCGGTGCCTGACCGCCGGCCAGTCCGGGCGGAACGCCCTCAACTCGGCCTTTGCACTGCCTATCCGTTTCTGATGCCCTGCTCCCCTCCGCACTCACGCCCAAACGAGGTTTCTCAACACCCTGTTAAGTGAACGGCATTGCGGCTAGGAGGCCTTGTCCAGCAGCCGCTTGAGGCCCACGCGCGTGAACAGCTCGACGGAGAACGGCAAGTCTTCCAGCAGGTAGCGGCGCGACAGCCGCTTCGGCTCCTGGGCCAGCCGCCAGCACCACTCCAGCCCCGTCCGCTGCATCCAGGCCGGCGCGCGGCTGAGCGTGCCGGCGACGAAGCTGAACGTCATCCCCACACCGATCATCCAGGAGCGGGGAAGGTCGGCGCGCAGGGCGCGGATCAGCAGCTCCTGTTTCGGCGAGCCCATCCCCACCAGCACGATGTCGGGGCGCGCCTGCAGCAGATCCTCGCGCAGGGAATGGATGTCGTCGGGCGTGGGGGGGCTCTTCACCATCGGGCTGGAGGCCCCGGCGATCACCAGCCCCGGCCAGCGCGCGCGCAGGACGGCGGCCGCCTTCTCGTTCGCGGCCGGCTCACCGCCCAGCAGATACAGCGATCGCCCCTCCGCTGCCGCGCGCTCGGCGATGGGCAGCATCAGGGACGAGCCGGCGATCCGCTCGGGCAAGCGATCGCCCTGCAGGCGCATCGCCCACACCAGCGGCATACCGTCGGCGACGCACACGTCCGCCTCCGAATACAGCTCGCGCGAGGCCGGGTCGTGGGCGTGCCGGCGCAGGAAGTCCAGGTTGGCGGTGACCAGCCAGCCCCCCTGCCCGCGCGAGAGGCTGCCGAACATGTGGTCCAGCAGCTCGTTGGCGCTGACGGCGGCCAGCCGCATGCCGAGGAGATCGAACGTTGGAAACGGTAAGGAGTTGGTCACGGAAACGATGTAGGCCCGACCTGCGATTCATGCTATCAAAACCGTGCTTGGAATATGTAATCGTCGTGGGGGCGCCGGCGTATCCGGTCTCTCCGGATGTGTTCGCGACGGAGAGCGTGTTTGCGCGCCACCTCGAGGTCCTGCGCGGCCAGCTCGCGTCGCGGTTCGAGCGCCTGCACCTGATCGCGCCCCGCATGACCGACCAGGCGTACCAGCGGCAGCGGGCTTCCATGAAGGAGCTGCGCGCGGAGGACGGCTTCTCGTTCTGTCCCATGCCGCCGGGCGACGCGAAGATGCTGCGTTACTGGATGGCGATGCCGGCCGCGCTGCCGCGCATGTTCGAGGCGATCAAGCGCGCCGAGATCGTCCACGCCGGGCTCAGCTCGGACCTGTATCGGCCCATCGGCTTTCTCGCCACGCTGATGGGCCTGGCGCAGAAGAAGCGGTCGATCTTCGTGGTGGACATCGACTTCCGGAACTCGGCGGCGATGAACTACCAGACCGGCCGCTGGTCGCGGAAGAGCTACCTCCTCTGCCGGTACCTCTACGATCCGCTGCGCATCGCGCAGATCCGGTTGGCCACCCGCTTCTGCTCGCTGGTGCTGCTGAAGAGCCCGCGCATGGTCGAGGCGTTCGGTGGCGGCAAGCCCAACGTGAAGGACTTCTTCGACACCGCCCACGACGAGGAGAACATCATCGACGAAGCCGCCGTCGCCCGACGACAGCAGCGGCTTTCCGACGGGAACCGGCCGTTGCGGCTGGTTTATTTCGGACGACTGGTGCCGTACAAGGGGCTGGATCGAACGTTACAGGCGCTGGCGCGCGCCCGTGAACAGTCCGGCCGTGACTTTCGGCTGGACGTCATCGGCTCGGGCGACGACGAGGCACGGCTCCGCGGCCTGGTGGCCGAGCTGGGGCTGGACGACGTCGTGACGTTCCACGCCGCGGTCCCGTACGGCCCCGCGTTGTTCGGCAAGTTGATGGATGCCGATCTGATGCTGGCCACGCCGCTGTCCGAGGACACGCCGCGCAGCGCCTTCGACGCGCTGTCCGCTGGTCTGCCCATCGTGGCGTTCGACCTTTCGTACTACCGCGATCTCGAATCGAGCGCGGCCGTTATCACGGTTCCCTGGCCCAACGTCGACGCCCTGGCACAGGCCATCCGCCGCCTGGACGCCGACCGGGATCAAATGAAGCGAATGGTGGGGAATGCGGTCGCGTTCGCACACGCCAACACGCAGGCGGTCTGGATCGACCGGCGGATGCGCTGGACCTGGGACGTGCTGGACGGCACGGTCGGCGCGCCGCCGCGTTAGAAACGGATTGAGCGGGCGCGCGCGAATCGCCCGCTACTTGCGGTACCAGTCGACGGTGCGGCGCATGCCTTCGACGAACGACACCGCGGCTGTGTAGCCGAGGGCGGCGCGCGCGGCCGAGATGTCGGCCACGGAATGCTTTATGTCACCCGGTCGCTCCGGATCGTGCCGAGCCTCGATCTTCCGACCCACGATCTGGCCGATGACGTGCACCACCTCGTCCAGCGTGGTGGCGACGCCGCAAGCGATGTTGTAGACGCCCCCTCCCGCGCCGGGCGCCGCTGCCGCCTTGAGGTTCGCCTCCACCACGTTGTCGATGTAGCAGAAGTCGCGTGATTGCGTTCCGTCACCGAAGATGATCGGGGTCCCGCCGGCCAGCACTCGGGTGATGAACTTCGGGATCACGGCCGCGTACTCGGACTGGGGATCCTGGCGCGGTCCAAAGACGTTGAAATACCTCAGGCAGACGGTGGGCAGGCCGTAAGCCGCGGCGTACACCTGACAATAGATCTCGCCCGCCAGCTTCGAGCCGCCGTAGGGGGAGATGGGTCCGGTCAGCATGGTCTCGACCTTCGGAAGCCGGGGATCGCTGCCGTAGGCGGCAGATGATGCGGCATAGACCAGGCGCTCGACGCCCGCCAGCTTGGCCGCCTGCAGCACCTTCAGCGTGCCGGTGGCGTTCGCCTCGTGATTTTGCACTGGTTCGGACATGGACTTCGGAACCGAGGGAATGGCGGCCTCGTGGAAGACGATCCTCACACCCTTCATGGCGTGGCCGAGCGCCTGATCGTCCAGAATGCTGCCCTCGATGACCTCGACCGAACCGGCGATGTCAGCGATGTTATCGCGCTTGCCCGACGAGAAGTCGTCCAGGATGCGCACCTTGTCGCCGCGCTGGACCAGCGCCCGCGAGATCGCGGAGCCGATGAAACCAGCGCCTCCCGTCACCAGATAGGTCGTGGACACATCTTCACCTTAGCTTGCGTCTAGTCGATGGATCCAGAATGTTTGCGCCTACAAGGTGACGCCGGCGGGGACGACGACGCTGGCGCGCCCCTCGGCGCCGGCGGGTCTCTTACCGCCCGCGATCTCGCCCCGCGCGGCGCGTGCCACCGCGAGCTCGGCCGCCTGCTCGAACAGGACCGTCGCGTCGTCCCACGAATAGCCAGTCGCGGTGGCCAGCGCGGCGTCCGACAACTGCTGCCAGGTTTGCTGCCCGGCGGTGAGCAAACCGGTGGCGGCCTTGGCCAACCCTTCGGCGTCTCCGATGTCGACCAGGTAACCGTTCTTCCCCTGGACGATGATGTCCTCTGGCCCCCCCACGCGCGTCGACACCACTGGGCAGCGGCAGGCCATGGCTTCGAGCGGAGGCAAATGGAACCCTTCGCGCTGACTGCCACAAAGCCAGACGTCACAGCGCGCGTACAGATCGCGGATCTGGTCCTGAGGCGGCAGCAAGTGAAACTCGCTGTTCGGAATGGCCGCCATCTCGGCATGGACCTTGTCCTGGCCGAAGGCGATGACACGCAGGTTGGGGATGGTCTCCCGCATCCGGGCGAGCGCGGCGGTGACCGTCTTCATGCCCTTGAACGGCGAGTGCGCGGCGAGGAACCCTACCGTCGGGACAGCCTGCATGGGGCGGGGCGGCGCATAGAACTGGCTGGTGTCGACGCTGTTGGGTACGTGCGCGACGTTTCCGTCCCCGAACTTCTCTAGCGCCAGCTGCTTCAGCCACCGTGAGATGACCACCTTCTGGAACGGCAAGCGCCAGGCATCATCGATCTCCGGGCGGGGCTCTTCCGGCAGAGTCTCGTAGCCCTGCAGGAAAGCTAGCTTGGCGCCCTTCTGAGGCGACATCTTCGCGATCCAGAACGCGATCTCGAACCAGGTCGAAACGATCACGTCGGCGTCCGGCACATCGCGATCTTCCGCCGGCCGGTGCGGCTTGTAGATCCGTAGGTCGATGTCGCGCCCCTCGAAGTGCGAGGGCGGCTGCGGCGCCTGGAAGAACGTGCCGCCCCGGCGCACCGAGCGAACCCGCTCCCGCAACGTCGGAACGCGGCGCGCGGGCGACACGATGACCACCTGATGCCCGCGCTTCTTGAGGCGCTCGGCATATATGGCGACCACCTTCACCCCACCCGAAAAGTGCCACTGCGGTACGACAAAAGTTATCTTCATGGCTTACTCATACTGACGTCAGTGATAGGCGAGGTGGAGAAACGTCATGACGATCGTTCGTCAGGGGATCGTTCGTCAGGGGACACCCACCAGCGCCGCAAGGACCCCCAGCGCGAGGGCCCAGTATAAGACACGAGAATCCAGCTTCACTGTCCGACGCGCCCCTGACAAGATGGCGCCCAGGCCAGCGGCCGAGAGCGCCAGCCGCCCAGTCCCGTAGCCGGCGCGCTGAAGTAGCAGGCGCGACGCGAGCCACGCTCCGCCCCCGACGGCCTCTGCGCACACGAGGAGGAGCAACAGCGCCGAAAATCCACGATGGTGGCCACCCACCAAAACGTAACCACGGGGTGGTTCTTCTGCTAGACCGACCTCCGGGTCGGGAATGGGCCGGTACCGCTCGTGATGACCGAACAGCCGAACCAGCAGCTCGCCGTTCTCGGAAGCAAACCCCCGAAGCAGGTTCTGACGCTCTCTCATCAGCCCGTCATCCGGCGGCAAGGTCCAGAACCGGCCGCCCTGCGCAAACCCCGTCCAGGGGGGGATCTCTCGCCGGAAGTACCGCCACACGAACGGCAGCGCCGCGGCCAGCACCGACCAGACCTTCTGGGGAGCCTGGAGCAGCGATAGGTAGTCGTTGTACTCCGGGCCCTCGAGGAACGTGAGATTGCCGCGCTGCAGATCGCGCCACGCTTCGAGCGCCAACAAGCGGAGGGCACGATGATCGACGTGCGCCTCCCCCGCGGCGGGCAGAAACACCGCCGCGTCGCCAGGCAGCTGGCTCATCAATCCCTGCAGCCAGCCGCGTGCTCGGTCCCGGTCAGCCTGCGTCCAGGTCGACGCCGCCGACACGTCGTGCTCGGGCAGATCGAAGAACAGCACGTCGTCATTCGAAACGCCGACGTTCGCCCATGCGGCCAGGGCCTCGCGCCTGCGCGTCACGGCCCGGTCCAGCGACGGCGACGAAGCGCCACAGGTCAGATAGCCGACCCGTACCCGACGACCAGCCTTGACCGCGCGGATGGCATACGCCCCGGCCAGGATCGCACAGTCGTCCTGATGCGCCGCCAGGATCAGGGCCGGCTTCGGCTCGCCCGCCAGGATCCCGGGACGGCGGCAGACCGCCCTCGCCACCACCGCGAGCAGAGCGAGTGGCGGCAAAATCAGAAGCGTGAGCCCGGCGCTGCTCATGGGTTCGGCAGCGGCGCCCATGCCATCGCCGGGCCGCGCGCGCCCGCGATCACGGTCGCTCGAGTCACGCTCGTCAAAACGCCAGCAACGAAGTACGGGTACAGCCCCCAAAGCCCGTTCGGCAACAGATCCGAGACGACGATTGCAAGAATGAGGCTTGCACCGGCGATGAGCTTCTGATCATCCGACGATCCGACGGCGCCCAGCCGCTTCGATGCCAGAAAGATGGGAATCAGCAACAGACCGAACGTCGAAAGGAACCCGAACACTCCCGACTCCCCGAACTCGATGATCCAGTACCCGTCCGTAATGGCGGGCCTGCCGTACCGATCATAGGTTCGGTCCCTACCGAACGGCCCCCACCCGTAAACGATCCGCTTGCTGGCGTGAGCGAGCAATGAGTCTTCGTTCTTGAATCGGAACGCCAGTGATTCAGTCCGCTCCGGTCCGGCGATGGCATTGGCGCCTTCAAGGACTTGGGCGATGGGAAATAGGCCCGCCAGGCGCAGCGCTGGATACAGAAACACGATGGACGCTACGACCAGCGAAACCCGCATCATCCGCCGCGGCTTGGGCCACATCAGGAGCGGTAAAATAGCGACGAAGTAGATCACCGCGCCGGTACTCTTGGAGATGAGCAGCACGAACGCGAGCACCCAGCGGCAGAATCTCCAGGGGATTCCCAGGATCGACCGGACCCGATTTCCGAACACGAATGGCGCCAATGTCGCCATCAGCTGGAAACGTGCCAGCGCCAGCCCGTGCTTCATGAACACCATCGGTCGATACCCGCCCCAGCGGCGGGTGTCCGCAAATTCATCCTGGACGTATCCGTACACCATCCAGTGCAGGTTGGGACTCATACGTATTTCCCAGAGCTCGAACGGGATGTAGATGAGGCCCGCTATCGAGAATCCCACCAGGAGCGTCGTCAGATCGTCCGGCGTCTTGAACAGCACGAATCCCAGGTAAAACGGCAGAGCCGTCATCGAGAAGATATAGGCGGCCCGGAACAACCCGTCGCTCAAACGAAGGCCTGCGATCGGACTGAGGTATTCCCGAGGCATGGGGTCCCGGTTCGTCAGGGCGGTGAGAACGCCGCCCACCAGGATGCATAACGCCAGGATCCAGACCCAACGCTCTTTCGGAAGCTTCGTTACGCGGCCAGGGCAGCGCAGAAGGCAACCGATCAAGATGCACACGTAGGGTAGGTTGTGCTTATCGAGCGGAGGCAGCGATGGAAACCGAAAGTTGGCCAGTTCCGGGAGGAACAATTCGGCCCCCAGGGCTGCCATCACCGCCGCCGACTGGGGCCGCAGGACGAAGAAGCTGCCGATGATGAAGGGAATCGACAGGCCCAGCACGACGCTGGCGACGAGGGAAGTTTCCACCGGGGTGACCAGGGCCTAGTATATGCGCCGGCACTGGCTGGGGAAATGGCCGGGCTGGTTCACTCGCCCGCCATCATCGGCCTACCGGCGACTTATGCAGCCGATAGAAGGCGCCCCACCCGGCGCCGACCACGAGCAGGACCGCCAGCCCCTCGAAGAAGGCCTCGACTCGCCCGTGGCGGATGCTCATCGCCCCCAAGAGACGATGCACTTCCCAGGAGGCACAGAGCCCGACGGCGGTGGTTCCCACAAGCCCGGCAGACAGCTTCAAGTCCTGGCCATAGCTGCGCACCCCGATGGTCACGCCGCCGGCGACGGAGGTCACGTATCGCAACAACTCCGACGCCGAGAATCCGACCACGGCGCCAGCGAATCCGCCGAAATGGAAACCGAGGGGGATGGCCAAGACCATCCCCGCCAATTTCGCGGCGCTGCCGATGGCCATCCACTTGGCCTGGCCGCGCGCCAGCAGAGCCGTGCTGTTCGTCGTCTCGATGGCGAGCAGCCAGGTTCCTACCGCCAGCGTCTGGACGATCCATCCAGCGTCGGTGGCCCGCCGATCGTACAGCAACCTGATCAACGCAGGGCCGCCGCTCATCAGGCTGGCGCACATCCAACCGGCGACCATGAGCGCCGGCGTGCGCGCCTCCCGGAACGCGTGCTCGAATTCCTCTCCCACGTGTTCGAGCCGACTGAGGATGGGAAACAGGACCGAGCTGAAGACCCGATCGAGAATGGCGATGGGAAGGCTGGACCAGACGGTGGCGATGCTGTACACGCCGAGCAGCTCGATGGGAACCACCTTGCCGAAGATCAGGCGATCGGACTGTCCGACGGCGAACGTCAGCAGGGTGCTGACGAAGATCCATCTTCCAAAGGCCATCAAGGTCGCGGCGCTCGGACGGTCCCACAGGGGACGGTTGCGAACGCCGGGGAGTATGAGGTGCCCCAACACCAGCTTGACGGCGTTCGACACCAGCCCGCCGATCACGATCCCCCAGATGCTCCGGTAGAGGAACGCGACGAGAATCATCACGAGCAGCCCGGCGAGCTGGGAGCTGAGGTCGATCAGGGTGAGACGGCCCAGGGCCACCTTTCTCACCGCCGTGAAGAGGGCCGTGGAGTTGAACCCAGCGATCGCGGCGCCTAGCCCCACCACCGGCAGCATCGACGCTAGCAGGGGCTCACCATAGAACCTCGCCACGGGTCCGGAGGCGACGGCTGCCACGAGGAACAGCAAGATCCCGCGACCAGCCTGGATGGTCCAGGCCGTGTTCAGGTAGACCGGGTCGGCCCCGCGTTCGTTCTGGATGATGCTCGGGCCGATGCCGACGTCCGAGAACATCTGCAGGCCGGCCATCAAGGCGTTGATGATGGCCATGATGCCGAACGCCTTCGGGTACAGCAGCCGCCACAGGACGAGGTTGCCACCCAGCCGGATCAGCTGGCTGCCTCCATAGCCGACGCCGACCCAGATCGAGCCTCGGGCCAGAAGGCCCTTCATCGAGGCCTTGCTTTGAGGACCGCGGCCCTCCACGTCGACCGGCACATCCTGCGTCGGCGCGTCGACCTGAGAGTTCATCGGAATCCAGAGATCATGAGTGACATCGCCGATGAAACACGAGGCTGTCGCCGAGAGCGCACCTACTGGTAGCCGGTGCGGATCCGCCTGTCAAGCGACCGGGCGCTGCCCGCTCGCCCCTCGCCCTCGCGCGGCCAGGCGTTTGCCGAAGCGGTTGAGGAGTCCTCGAACTGGAACGTCGACGAAGGAGGTCACCGAGGCGCTTCCGCGCTGCGGATGACGGGCCCGGAATTTCCCACCGGGACCGCGCGCTTGATCCAGCGATCGCGCTGACGTTCGTTCAATCGGGCGGTCGCCTTGCCCTTCCCCAGCAGCAGGCACTCCCACTGGTAGTGCCGCAAGAACCGACGAAACTCGAGGTCGTCGAATCGGGCTTTGCCCTGCAGCATGCTCTCGATGAAGCCCCACCACATCGCCGCCCCCCCGATCAAGTAAGGCGCCTTGGTGGCACGAAACAGCGCGCTGACCGTCATGTACGGCAGCGACGTACCCATGAAATACTGACCGAAGCCATGACGACGGCGCCCGGTCACGATGCCCACCTGGCTGGAGCCCATCGGCCGCAGGTGGATGAAACGGAGCTCAGGGTCGTCCCAGCTGCACGCCAACCACCCCATCATCCGACAGCGATGGCAATCGATGCCGTCCCACATCACCTGACGGACGAAGCCGCCTATCTCCTGGAAGCAGGCCACCCGATAGAACTTCGTCATCCCCACCGACATCTCGTCGCCGCAGTGCTCGGGGATCAACTCGCCCTGCCACCCCTTCGTCGCGTTGTGTGGACCCGGAAAATAGGGCTTGCCCGAGCAGGTGCCGAGTCGCGGCTCCTGCTCCATCCGGTCGATCAACGACTCGAAGTAGTTCAGGGGCAGGTCGAGATCCAGGTCCAGCTTGCACAGATAGGTGAACCGCTGCAGGTCATCGACCGTCGCGAGGCCATCGTAAAACGCCTCGATGACGCCTGGGCCGACGCTACGGCGGCCCCGATTCTCGCGCCGGTGGACGCGGATGTACGGGAAGCGCGCGGCGTACTCGGCGAGAATCTCGCTGGTGCCGTCCGTCGATCCGTCGTCCACGATCACCCACAAGGCTGGCGGCACCGTCTGACTCGTGACGCTGTCCAGCGTGCGGCGCGCGAACTCCGCCTCGTCTCGGACCGGGCTGACGACCAGGTAGTCCCTGTTCATCAGCCCACGCAAGTCCGGCGCGCGCGATCTAACCCAGGCGAGGGAGGGGCGAGCGCTCGGGCAAAAGCAGGCGAACAAAGCATCCTGCCGAATAGTAACGCGGCTCTGCTGGCAGGCAAGGTGCCCGTCCGCGACGCGATACGCGGCGGCTGCAGGGCCGCCGGGTCCGCGACTTGATCGTGACCAGGCCAGAGCCTATCTAGGTGAGGATGCTGATGCCACCGCCCCGCAGGCTCCGGATCGCGGCGAGCCTGTTCACGCTGGCCGTGGTGGCGGGCGCCTGCCAGCACCACAAGCTGGCACAGCCATTGCTTGCGCCTCCCGACGCGACGGCATCGACGCTGGCCTCCCCTCCGTCACCGGCAGCGATCGAGGCGCCCAGATCCGCACCTGTGCAATGTCCGGAAGCGACCCCCGTCGGGACGACGACATATTACGTATGCAACTGCGGCCCCGATTCACCAGCAGGATGCCGGTCAGGCAGCGACGAGAATTCCGGTACGAAACAGGAGGCCCCCTTCCGCACCTACGAACGGGCCCGCAAGCAGTTCGCCGAGCTACGTCCGGGGAACAGCGTCGCTTTCTGTCGCGGCGGCTCCTTTCCGATCCAGCCCGACAGCTCACAGCGTTGGGTGAACCCCAACTGTCGCGCCAACGCTCCCTGCGTCGTTCGGGACTACGTCCCGTCCTGGGGCAACTCGGCGACGCCAGCCCCCGTCATCCGCGCCCCCGCCGACACCAGGGTCTTCTCGCTCGAGAACGGAGGTCCCGCTCTTCACGAGGAGGGCTACGTATTCGCCCATCTCGACCTCGAGGGAAGCGGCTCGGGGTGGGCGGTCTTCTTGTACAACGACATCGACGACGTCACGATGTGTGACCTGGTGATCAACAAGTTCGAACTGGGCGTGCACCTGGCCGGGTCCGACGCCGTCGGCCCCGGAAGCGATGGCACCAGCGAGCGCATCTCGCTGCGTAACTCGCGGATCACCAACAACTCGGGCCAGGGCTGGCTGGGGGCGGGCAGCGGCACCTCGATCGAAGGTTGCCACTTCGAAAACAATGGCTTCGGCAAGGCAATCCTGAACCACAACATCTACCTGTCCGGTGACGACGCGCACGACGTCAAGATCATCGGAAACGAGCTTTATCGATCGGCGATTGTCTCCGGACAATGCCAGGGAACGTCGCTGGTCGTCCACGGAACGATTGATGGGCTTCGAATCGAACGAAACCTCATTCGCGAAGATCTGCACGCGGTGGCGGACACTTGCTGGGGGATCGGCATAGCCCCGGCGTATGACCGAGCCGAACTGTTCAAGAATGTGGTCATTGATGGCAATGTCGTGTTGAACGTCGGAAACGTCAGCATAGGGCTCAGCAGTTGCCAGGACTGTCTGGTGCAGAACAACATCGTGGTCAACGAGCAGGGCATGACCGACGCAGTGATACAAGCTCCCGCCATCGAACGCGGCGCGGGTGACGCTCCTGATGAGCGCATCGTCGTCAGGAATAACTCGATCTACGCTGATGGCGGGACCGGCATCTCTCTGAACAAGGAAGGGACCAATCACCAGATCGTCAACAATGCCATTTATCTGTCGGGCTCCCGACCCTCTCGCTGTTTCCTCCTGGACGCTTCGCCGCACCTGTACGCCGAAGTTGACTACAACGTCTGCATGACGACGGGCAGCGGCGAGTGGACGGCCGGCCATCCGGACCTCGGGACGTGGACCAAAGAGACGGGGTTCGACAGACACTCGACCCGTACCGACCCGCGGTTTGTCTCGCTGGTCGCGCCGTACAGCCTCAAGCCCAACAAGGGATCGCCCCTGGTCAATCGAGGCGATCCCAACAACAGCCCTCGAACGGACCAGTCGGGCAGGACGAGGACGGATGGCGCACCCGATATCGGCGCGACGGAACAATGACCGGTGAAAACGCGGTCGATGGCGCGATGGCCAGTCCCGGCAGGTTCTGTCCCCCAGGGCAGGCATGACTCACAGGCCCGGCCTTCGTCCGCTCCTCGACCGCGACGATGATACCCATCCCGGCCGGCCGCGCCCCACGACGCGCGACGGTGGCGGACCGGTCCGTCCAGACTTCGCGTGGGTGACTCTCTTCCACTGGAGTTTCGTCCGATGACGCACGCGACACCCGCCAAGCAGATCCCGACGCTCGACGGCCTCAGGGCCGTGAGCTTCTTACTGGTGTTCGTTTCTCACACGGGACTGGTACCGGCGATACCGGGCGGGTTCGGCGTCACGGTCTTCTTCTTCCTCAGCGGATACCTGATAACGACCTTGATGAGAAGGGAACAGGAGAAGAGCGGCACAGTCAGTCTGCGGAACTTTTACATCCGTCGCGCCCTGCGCATCCTGCCGCCGTTCTACTTTGTCCTCTCCGTGGCGACTCTCATGACGCTCGCCGGAGCGTTCAAGGACGCCACCATCGAGTGGCAGGGAGTGGCGGCGCAGGCGCTCCAGATGTCGAACTACTGGTTGATAGTCAATCACTGGCCACGCGGGCAAGCGCCCGGAACACCGGTATTCTGGTCCCTTGCGGTGGAGGAACATTTCTATCTGCTCTTTCCCTGGATCTTCTTGGCGTTGTCCCACCGCAAGCTCGCCGGTCGAACGAAGGGACTGTTGCTGCTTTTGCTCTGCTTCCTGATCTTGCTCTGGCGCGTCTTCCTCGTGATGCATGGCTCGGCGGTGGACCGAACCAACGTGGGCAGTGACACCCGATTCGATTCCATATTGTTTGGTTGCATTCTCGCATTCTGGAACAACCCGGCGCTCGAAGGACGCGATGCCAGCGCCGCCCTGTGGCGCAACGTTCTCCTCCCCCTCGGCGTGGCAGGCCTGATCGTTTCATTTGTTTACCGGGGCGCCGTCTTCCGCGAGACCTTCCGCTACACCCTGCAGGGCCTCTGCCTGATACCGATCTTCGTCGCTGGCGTGCGGTGGCCGACGATGCTGGTCTTCCGCGTTCTGAACTGGCGGCCCATCGCCTTCCTGGGCGTCCTGTCGTACTCGCTGTACCTCGTGCACTTCATCGTCCTACGCTGTCTCGAGGCGAACATGCCCACCCGTTCGGCGCCGCTGCGCGCGGCGCTGGCGCTGCTGATCTCGCTAGCCCTGGCGAACATCATCTATCTGGTGATCGAGAGGCCCTGTGCGCGCCTGCGAAAGCGGTTCGGCCACTGATGATCGTGGGGAGTTCCGGGTGGCTGGCGCTGTCGGCAGCAGCGTTGTTGTGCCTGCCTTCATGTAAGACCAGAGCCAATCGCGGACCACGCCGAGCCGATGCAGCCGCGACGAGCGATAGTCCCCTGGCAGCGCGTCCCACCCTGACCGCCGGCCCCGACTGGATGCCCGGAACCCTGGAATGGGACCGCTGGCCCATCGACGTCAGCTGGTTGAACGACGGAGAACGTCCGGCCGGCAAGCATGGCAAGCTGACGGTGCGCGGGGGACACCTCGAGTTCGAGGACGGGACGGTCGCCCGTTTCTGGGGAGCCAACGTCGCGGCGCGAGCGCTCTTCCAGGCCAGTCGCGCGGCGGTGGCCCTGCAGGCCAAACGCATCGCCGCCCTGGGATATAACCTGGTCAGGATTCATCATCATGACTCGGATTGGGTGCGCCCCAATGTCTTCGAGGCGGGCCCTGACACCCAGCGCCTCTCTCCGGCAGCGCTGGAGGACATTGACTGGTGGGTCAAGAGCCTGAAGGATCAGGGCGTATACGTCTGGCTCGATCTGCAGGTTGGCCGGCGCTTCCGCGCTGGCGATGGCGTACCCGGTTTCGACGAACTGGCACGCGAGGACGGAGACGGCCGCGGCTTCGATTACCTGAATCCCCGCCTTCAGGAGTTGATGCTTGCCTTTGCGGACCAGTACCTGGGCCATCGCAACGCATTCACCGGGTTGGCGGCGAAGGACGACCCGGCGGTGGCGGCGATCTTGCTGACGAACGAAGACGATCTGACCACGCATTTCGCCGGCCGAATGCTCCCGTCCGCGGGGAATCCCATTCATCAGCGGATGTTCGAGACTGCCGCGGCGGCCTTCGCACGGGCGGCACAGCTGCCTCTGCCGGCGAGCTTGCGTGTCTGGGAACCAGGTCCCGGCAAAATCGTGTCGAACGAGCTGGAGGCGCGCTTCTTCCGCAGCAGCATCGACCACCTCCGCGCTCTGGGGGTGACGGTCCCCATCGCCACTACCAGCTACTGGGGGGACGAGGACATGTCAGCGCTGCCCTCGCTGACCGTGGGCGATCTGGTCGATGTCCACTCTTATGGCGAGCCAGGCGCGCTGTCAGCGGACCCGCGCCAGAACGCCAACTTCATTACCTGGATCGGCGCGGCGCGGATCGAGGGGAAGCCCCTGGCGATCTCGGAATGGAACGTCGAGTTCCCCAAGCCCGACCGCTTCACGGCCCCGCTTTATCTGGCGTCGATCGCGGACCTTCAGGGATGGGATGCCCCGATGATCTTCGACTACGCGGGTCAGGCGCTGGTGCCCCCGACCACGGTGCCCGCGTATTCGACGGGACTGGACCCAGCTCTCACCGCGTTGATTCCTGCGGCCGCCGTCATGTTCCGGCGGCACGACGTCCAGCAGGCGGAGCGAACGTACCGGTTCGCACCTTCTCGCGAGGCTCTCTATTACCGGCGCCTCAGCCCGGCCTCCAGCCTCACCCTGCGAACCCTCGTCGAGCAGAGTCGGTTGGTGGTGGCGTTGCCCGACGTGCCCGAGTTGTCATGGGACGCAAGCGCCAGTCCCGCCGCATCGCCGAGCGACATCGTCATCACGGACGCGAATCGGGACTTCATCCCCGCTGGTCAAGACAAAGTGCGATCGGATACGGGGGAGCTGCAGCGAGACTGGAGCCTGGGAATACAAACGATCGACACCCCGCGCTCTCAGGCTGCCGCGGGCCGCATCGGCGGGCGGGTCATCCGGCTGCGGGACGTCGAACTCCGGATCGCGACGCAGCAAGCGACCGTGGCGCTGACCAGCCTGGACGGTCTGCCCATCGCCTCATCTGACAAGATCTTGCTCACGGTCGTGGGACGGGTCGCGAGCAGCGCCGGGGAAAGGCTGCCCTTCTTGGCGGAGCCCGTCGTCGGCTCGCTCTCGCTGCGATCGTCGCGAGCCGCGCTCACCATCACGGCGCTGTCACCGCGAGCTCAGCCGGCGAACGCCGGGACCACGGGAGGAAACGCCACGCTGGGCGGCCCGATTCCACTGGAGTCCTCCGGCGGCTGGTTCACCTTCGCACTCCCCCGGAGGTTACCCACCCACTGGTTCTTGATCCAACCATTGCACCAGGCGCGTGGAGCCGGCGCGAGCAGGCTCCCTCCCCGATGAGAGATCAATCGACGAGCTTCACTGCAGATGGATGACACCCGTGCTGCGGATCTTCTTCGCTACGAGCACGGAGCCCTCTTCCGTGAGATGACCGTAATCCACCTGGAGCGGAACGCCCGGAGCGGCATACTGCAAGCACTGTCCTCCATGACAGAGGATATCGAGCAACGATAGGTAGGGAACATGCCAGGTGCTCCCCGCAAGGGCGGCCATCTTGGCGTCCAGATCCTCCAGCAGAGAGAGCCGGTGCTGCCGAGGAATCGATGGGTCGTTATCTCTCATCGAAATGGCCAGGAGGCGCGGCAAAGGCGCGTCATATTGAAGCATTGGACCGAGCACGACGACCGGGACGTTTAGTGAATGGAGCCAGACGATTGTGTCCGTGAGGGAGGGAATGTCATCAGCATCCCAGTGGGCTTCCACCAAGACAACGTCAACGTGATGAGTGGGCAAGTACTCCTGTAGCATGAACGTCATCAGGCGCGTGCAGCCTGCAAATTGACGAGGCCGTTGCCGCGTGACGGGCTTGCACCCTACTGACGTCGCCTGCATCACGTCGGCCTCCGGATAGGCGCTGTGCAGGCCCCACCACAGATGGGCGGCGTGACTGTCGCCGAGGATCAGGATCGACGGTTTGTGGCCATCGTGCTTCAGGCACTCGTCGACGTTGAACTTCGGTAGTGGCCAATCCATCGTCAGCATGAAGCACTGGTTGCTTCGGTAGAAGTCGTGCCCTGAGTCTGCGTCCATGTAATCGGCCACCCGTCGTGCCTCGGGCGAAAATCGCTTCGGAATTCCACCCGAGAGCCAAAGGGCGCCCCCCGCCAAGGAGAGCGCCGCAATGCCGGCGCCCGCGACCGCAAACACCCTCCTCGGCGCGGCATCTGGCCGTCCTCGCCGAAACGGCTCCTCGACGATGGCCCACGAGGCCGTTCCCAGCGCGACAGATACGAGGAACATCATCAGCTGGGACTGGTGACGATCCAGTCCGTACACCAACTTCATTCCCAGACCGCAAAAAACGATGACCGGCCAGTGCCACAGATAAAGCGAATATGAAATTCGCCCGACGAACACCACCGGTCTCAAGGACAGCAGTCGCCCCACGACGGACGCCTGCTCCCGCCCGGCGAGGATGACCAGCGCCGTTCCCAGACAGGGTACCAGCGCCGCCAGACCGGGGAATGGCGTCGTCGATCGAAAGAGGACGCAGGCCAGTAGAATCAACGTCAAGCCCGCCACACTGGCCAGGTGGCGCAGAAACTTCGTGGGAATTCGGGGAAACTCGTCCAGTGCGATGATCGTCCCCAGAATCAGCTCCCACGCCCTGCTCGGCAGCAGGTAGAAGGCAAACGAGGGATACCGGTGAACAGCCGTGGAACTGATGATTAATGAAGCCGCCAACACCCCCGCCAGGGCCATCATCACCCGGATGGGAAACCATTTCTTGATCGAGACGAGGAGCGGCGGAAGGAAGATATAGAATTGCTCCTCGATCCCGAGGGACCACGTGTGCAGGAGCGGCTTCGACAATGCCGGGGCCTCGAAGTAGCCTGAGTGCTGCCAGAAGTAGAAGTTGGAAACGGATAGGTTGGCAGCAACGAGCGACCTGCCGAAGTCGGCCAGCTCGCTTGGCAAGAGATATCGATAGGCGGCGAAGCTGGTCACGGTCAGCATGATCAGCAGCGCGGGCAAGATGCGCCGAACGCGGCGTCGATAGAACGCGGCGTACGTAAAAGTCCCAGCCTGAACTTGTCGAATGATTATCGAGCCGATCAGGAAGCCCGAGATGGTGAAGAAGACGTCAACCCCGACGAAGCCCCCTCGCACAGGCATCCCCAGGTGGAAGACGATCACCGCCAAAACGGCGACGGCTCGCAGACCGTCGATATCCGGTCTGTATTTTAGAACATGCCCGTCTGGGGGGGGCGCGGCGCTCAGTCCCAAACGGCCTCCGCTGTCCAGACGTCGTCGGCACTCACCGGTGACTGGCCGGGGGATCGATCTACCCCGCCGGTCGCTGCGCTAGCGGAGCAGACCGCACAGATGCCCTGAAAAGTCATCAGTCTCGTTCGATTCGTCGCCATCCTGTGCTCGCCGCTGATCCCCCGAATGCCCTGCACCTCAGAGTCTGCCCTGCCTCAGCTCCATCGGTCGCCGTGCCTGAGGAAGCTACTGCTTCGGGAGGCGTCCGACAAGAGGTGGGGTGCTGCGGATCCGTCTCCTCGTTGGGGCACGGCGCAGAACCGCGAAGCGCGCCCCGCTGGGTTCCGCCGACCATGGGCAGGGTCATTTGGTCGCGACCGTCCTGCTGTGGAGTCGCCAGTGGTTCTGGTCCGCTGGCGCACGATGATGTATCATCCAGGGGCCATTGGACTCTCTGCGTATGTTCGAGAATTTTCAAACTCGGCGGCACTTTGGCTCGCTTGACGGCCTTCGTTGCCTGAGCATCCTGGCGGTCGTCTGGCATCACACGGCCTCGTCGCACTTCCACGTCGCCCTGGCCTCCCGCGGCTTCCTGGGCGTCAATCTGTTCTTCGTGATCAGTGGATACCTGATCACGACGCTGCTCCTTCGGGAGCGGCGCCGGACCGGCGACATTGCTCTGTTGAAGTTCTACGCGCGGCGCACCCTGCGTATCTTTCCGCTCTACTACGCGGTCCTGCTCGTCTACGTTTTGCTGACGGCATTCTTCGAGCGGGATCAGGCTGCCCGCAGTGCCTTTTTCGCCAATCTGCCCTGGTTTGCGAGTTACAGCTCCAACTGGTTCGTCAAGTTGGATGGACCGCGGGTCATCTTCTATTTTGCCTGGTCGCTCGCCGCCGAGGAACAGTTCTATCTGGTATGGCCGAGCATTGAAAAGCGCTTCGCCAGGGCCGCCGTCTGGATCGCGTTGGCCCTGCTGGCGCTGACTGTCGTGGCCGAGGTCGGTTTGGCGGATGCGTTCCTCAAGCCGGGGACTTTTCCCCACACCGTCATCTTACATGTTCCTCGCGCGATCCTGCTGGGAGTGATGCTGGCCCACGCTCTGGCCTACGAGAAGACCTTCCGTATGCTCGCCCCGCTGCTTGGCAGGCGTGTAATGGCGCCGCTGGCGCTGGCGTTGCTGGTGGCGACGCTGATTCCCGCGACCTTTTCCATGAGGTCGGCCTGGTTCGCGGACCTGAGTATGGTCTTGTTGGTCGGGTCTTGTGTCATCCGCGAGGACAACGGGCTGGCGCCCATCTTCACGTGGCGCCCCGTCGTTCATGTCGGCGTTGTCAGCTACGGCACGTACCTCATGCACATGTTGGCGTTCAATCTTGTAAAGCGGATCGTGCACGGCGCCGGTATCGTCGTCTTCGCGACCACTGTGTTGACCGCGGTTTTCCTGGCGACCATGAGTTTCCGCCATTTCGAGAGTATGTTCCTGCGACTCAAGCGGCGCTTTTCGACCGATCCAGATTCCAATTCGCTTGGTGTCGCGTTCAGTCCGGCGGTCTCCCCGCAGGTGCAGGCCACGCTCGATCTCGTCGACTCAGGAGCCGTCGGTTCCCGGCTCGAGTGAAGGCTGAACCTGGACTCCCACGGGCCACTGGCGAATCGTGGTTTCCTGCGATTGACTCGGGTGTGCGCGGCCAGCAGGCGATCGAGCCAACGGGCCGCGCGGTCATCGACCCGACCTTGCCCGGTTGCCCAGCCCGGGAGCGGGCTCACCGATTGAGAACTGGCATTCAATCTGGTCCGGTTTTACGGGACCAGGTCGGGCTGCGCGCGGCGTATCAGTAGGCGCCGATATTCGGGGTGCTCGACCGGGCAACGCCGGCGAAGTTCGTCGCCGGGCAGTTCATGGGGTCGGCGCTGTTCAACAGCGGCGACCCGGTGCTCGGCGACAGATCGTAAGGACTGGCGATGCTCTTGTAACCCGGATTTGCCGACGTCGAATGCTTGTCGAAGCCGCTGCTCTTCGACCAAGAGTCCAGACTCCCCTTTCCGAGGACCCACTCTCCCTTCCCGTTCATGAAGCAGTCGTTGTAGTCCACCTCGGAGTAGGCGCTGGCCGGCAAATCGAGGATGAAGCAGGCCACCCCGCCGTTACCGCCACCGGCGCTGTAGACAGCGTTGTTCAACACCGCGTTTCCAGTTCCCTCGTGCGTCAGCCCGATTCCCCGCCCGACGTCAATCAACAGCGAGTTGTTGCGGATCGTGACCTTGTCGTTGCTCGCGTCCTCGCTGCTCTCATCGCTACAGGGTGCCGCGATCGCGACGTCGTTGATTGACTGATGGTTGATCACCAGATTGTTCTCGATGGTACAGCCCTGACACGAAGCGACGCCGATGCTCATGTTCCCCACGTCCTGGACCGTATTTCCCCTGATCGTGACGTTCGAGAACTTCTCGCTGGTGGAGTAGGCCGGCGCGACGGCGATCCCCCAGCAACCCTGGCTGGCGGCCCCGATGTCCTCGTGAATGTAATTGCCTTCGATCAGCAGGCCATCGATCAGTCCGTGGACGACCAGTGACGTCCCCTGACACTGCCCGTTCATCATGGCGGCCCGGTACAGCTCGTTGTTCCTGATCGTGATGTTGCTGACTCCCTCCTCACCTATGTAAATGTTGTGATTCAGGCTCGCCCGCGCGGTCCCATTGTTCTCGAAGTGGTTTCGCTCGAGCACCAGACCGTTATCCCCCCCCAGGAAGCCCTGACCGGGGTTGTCGTTGATGATGGAATCCCGCAGTACGATGTTCTCGTTGTGGGTCTTTCCGTCCGGATCGTTCGCCACCAGGTGTGCGCCGATGTCGAAGTTGTGGATGTATGAGTCGCAGATCAGCACGTCATCGATGTCGGCGTAGAAGAAGAATCCCCAGTCTGTTCCCGATCCCTCGAGCTCCAGGCCCGCAAAAACGTAGCCCTCTTCGTGCTTGCTTTGGGGATCGGAAAAGTCGAAGCCATTCTGGCCGCTCGGCGAGTGGATGTGGGGCCTTCCTTCGTTGCCGCTGGCCCACGGGGCCTTGTAGCTCGTCACGACGCACCGGTTGTCCGCCGTGCAGTTCGAGTTGACCCAGCTGGCCTTCCCCGCCGTGAAGCTGCCTCCTTGGCAGAACTCGAGGCGGTCACCAGCCTTCAGCGACGAGAACTGTGAGCGACCCTTCTCGAAGGTCTGCCAGGGCGTCGACGCCGACTTCCCGTCGTTGCTGTCTTTGCCGGCGACGCAATCGGAATCGGCGCCGCTGCCGCAGTCGCAAACGTAGTAGATCGTCGCGCCGGACGGGGCCGCGTCCGGACATCCGGCCGGCGGAGGGGGCGCCACCTGGCCGCCGCTGCCCGTGCTGCCGCCGCTGCCGACCTTCCCCCCTGTGGCGGTCATACCGCCCGAACCGGGGGGACGCGTTCCCCCTGACCCGGTGGTGGTCGTCATGCCACCCGAGCCCACGCTTCCTCCTGCACCGGTCATCATGCCGGTCGTGCCGCCGCTGCCGCGCACGCCACCGGAGCCAAGCGCGCCGCCGCTACCCGTGCTGCCACCCTGGGGATGGCTGGTCGCGCCGGCGCTTCCGCCGCTTGTCCCGCCCGAGCCAGCCGGCGCGCTCCCTCCCCCGGAGGCTGGGCCGCCGGTTCCGGTCGCAGGGTCCCCGCCGGTGCTCCCGGCGTCGGTGGGGTCTCCGGGCGGCATGGCCCCGTCGCCCGCGACGAGCGACGGTGAGATGAATCCCACATTGCTGCTACAGGCGAGCGACCCGGTCGTCGCGAGCGCGAACAAGATGGATACGATCGCACGCCCTGAAACCCGCTGATTCATCTCGACACTCCGATCGGAGGTGGAGGTTCGCCGATCGCCGGCGAACCGGGGGATTGCCCATGGTAAGCGAAGGAAACGCGAGATCAATGTGATCTCGCGTTTTTCACGGACTTCTGGGCTGAAATGATCCGCGCCGCGCCGGACAGGCGTGCGCGAAAAGCGAAGATATTTCGGAGCGTCGTTCGGATGGTGGTGCAGCGATCGGTGACAATGAAGGTTCATCGATCTCCGACCCGCCCGTCGTCATCGACCGTCGGTGGCCGGTGACGGAGTTCCTACTCATCGGCGAGGCGTATCCATTCCTGAAGGGCCGCCGCCCGGGCCCGCCGGTGGGGCACGCCGGTTCAGACGCGACACATCCGCTGGCCGTCGCGGTTACGCGTTCAGTCATTTCTGAAAAAGCGACCTTGACCAGGCACGCGCCGCATGTCACCACGAAGGGCCTTCAGCGCGGGAGCGTGGCGCTGGTGAGCGGGCGCCTGCGCCCGTGTGTCCAGAGCGCTGACAGGTGGCATCCATGGCTCGCTCGCGGGCAAGACGTTATCGACCGGCGCCGGTGGCCGGGGCGCTCCGCCTTTACGCGGAGCCCCACAGGGCGCTAAAGTAGCTGAAATCAGCACGGCAGGAGAGAAATTCATCGACCCCGTTCAGCAACCCGAATCCGGTTCGGCGACGCACGAAGAGCTCTTCGTCCAGCTTCCCACGGATCACGTTCGGACCCCCGAAATTGGGTATGAACCGGCCGAGTTCGACTGCGGCTCGGAGCTCGACTTGCAGCCGGCGCCCGGATCGTCGTCGTCCGAGGATCAATATTTTCTGCTGGGCGCGCTGGTTGCGGTCTTTCAACGTTACACGCAACAGTCATCCATTGTCGTCGATCAGTTCGTCATTGATCCGGCCCTGAATCGGCAGGTCCGGGCGCTCCTCCGCTGTCCGGTCGATGCCACGGAGCCGATGTCGACCGTCATGGCGCGTATCGGGGCCGCGCTCACGGCCCGGGCATCGGGTCCGGACCCGAGCAGCGCGGACGGCCCCTCCTCGAACGTGGCGATCACCTTCGTCGATGGCGCCGCGGACCGAATCACCTCGGGCGCGACCTACCCGTACGACGTTCACTTCTATGTGGGGGTGACCCGGGCCGGGGTTCACCTTCGCAACGTCGTCTACAACGCGCGCCTGTTCCGGCAGGAGACCATCAAGCGGCTGGTGAACAGCATCGTCCTGCTGTGGACGGCGGCGCGGACCGATCCCAGCGCGGCCATCAGCGCCCTGCCCATCCTGGATGAACGGGAGCTGCGCCGGCTGACCGTCGAGAGCGACGGCGGCCAAGCCGAGTATCTGCGCGAGCCGGTGCATCGCCGCTTCGAGACGCTGGCCCGCGCGCAGCCGGACGCGGTGGCGGCGACGTTCCAGCACGAGCAGATCACCTACGCCGCGCTGGACGCGCGCGCGAACCGCCTGGCGCATTTTCTGACCCGGCAAGGCGTGGGACCAGGCGTCCCGGTCGCCGTGTGTGTGCAGCCGTCGATCGACGTCCTGGTGGGCATGCTGTCCGTGTTCAAGGCGGGCGGTATCTACCTGCCCATCGATCCGACGCACCCCGAGGCCCTGATCCTCTCCATCCTCGACGAGGCGGCGCCGCGGGTGGTGCTGACCCAGTCGAAGCTGAAGCCGCTGACCAAGCCCGATCGGTTCCCGCAGTTCTGCTTCGACACCGACCACGGCGTGCTGGAGGCGTTGCCGGCGACGGCACCGGCGGCGGCAGCCGAAGACGACCCCTTGGACCGCGGCGCCTACCAGCTGTACACGTCGGGCACCACGGGGAAGCCCAAGGGGGTCATCGCCAGCCACCGCAACCTGGCTCACTACGTGAACGTGGCCCGGCAAAAATACGGGTTTCGCGAGGGGGATGTCTTCTGCTCGCTGGCGCGCTACACGTTCAGCATCAGCATGTTCGAGCTGGTGTCCCCGCTCTGCTGCGGGGGCTCCGTGCGCCTGCTGACGCGCGACGAGGTGCTGGCCCCCGAGCAGCTGGCGGGCATCCTGCAGACCGTGACGGTGGTCCACGCCGGCCCCAGCCTGCTGGGCAACCTGTTCCGTCACCTGCGCACCAACCCCGCCGCGCCGCAGACGTTCCCCGGGATGCGGCACGCCTCGTCGGGCGGCGACATGGTGCCGCCCCACATCCTCGAGGAGATGAAGCGCGTCTTCGAGAACGCCGAGATCTACGTGATCTACGGCTGCACCGAGATCAGCTGCATGGGCTGCACGTTCTTCGCCGAGCGCGGCCGGAAGGTCACGACCTCGTACGTCGGCAAGCCGTTCCCCGACGTGACGGTGCGCCTCCTCGATGCCGCGCGCAACGTCGTCCCCATCGGGGTGGTGGGCGAGATCTGCTTCTCCGGTCTGGGCGTGGTGGCGGGCTACGTGAACCGCCCCGAGCTGACCGCCGAGAAGTTCATCGAGCTCGAGGGCCGGCGCTTCTACACGACGGGCGACATGGGACGCCTCGATTCCTCGGGCAACCTGGAGATCCTGGGGCGCCGGGACTTCCAGGTTCAGCTGCGCGGGATCCGCGTGGAGCTGGCCGGGATCGAGAACACGGTACGGGAGCTGGGCCTCGCCACCCAGTGCATCGTCCTGCTGAAGAAGCTGGATGAACAGGACGTGCGGCTGGTCGCCTACGTCGTCAATCCACAGAGCAGGGACCTGACGTCGTTTCGTCGGGCGCTGGCGGTTCACCTGCCGGACTACATGCTCCCGCAGAGCCTGGTCGCGCTGGAGGCGATGCCTCTGACCGCCAATGGAAAGGTCGATCGCCGGCGGCTGCAAGAGCTGCCCATCGAGCAACGGACCGCCGCGGCCCCGGGGACCGGCCCGCGCAACGCCGTCGAGAGAAAGATCGCCGGGGCGTTCGCCCGGGTGCTGGGCGTCCCCGAGGTGGGCATCGACGACGACTTCTTCGATCTGGGCGGCCACTCCCTGCTGGCGGTCCAGCTGCTGGCCGACCTCGAGAACGTGCTCGGGTTCGCGCTGTCGCCCAGCATCCTGTTCGAGGCGGCCACCGTGCGGGCGCTGGCCAGCCATTCGCAAAGCTCGTTCGCCAGCGAGCCGAAGCCGATCCTGTTGAACGGCGGCGGCAGCGGCGACCCGCTGTACGTGCTGGTCGGCATCCACCTGTATCGCGACCTGGCCAAGCGGCTGTCGGGGCAGGTTCCCGTGTACGCCGTCTACGCCGGCCGCGAGCTGGTGATGTTCGAATCGGTGGACAGCGCTCCCTCGGTCATCGAGCTGGCGCGCGAGTACGTCGAGATCATTCGCCGGCACCAGAAGAAGGGGCCCTATCGGCTGGTCGGCATGTCATTCGGAGGGATCGTCGCCTACGAGGTGGCGCAGCAGCTCCGTGACGCGGGCGAGGAGGTCACCTTCCTCTGCATGCTGGACGCGATCTTGCCAGAACGGGGGGTGCGGGCCCGTGTGCGGCAGGCGATGTACATCGCCTCCCGTCCCCGCCGCGAGGTGTGGAGCGTCCTGTCCGAGCGCCTGCGCACCGAGCTGAAGAACAGGATGTCGGGGGGCCAGCGCGAATTCCGGGAGTTTCAGAAGTACGCCGACGTGGCGAAGCTGGCCCCGCTCGAGGATCAACGCCAGGGCTCGTATCAGATGGCCACCGAGGCCTACATGAGCCAGCTGCGGCCGCTCAGCTCGGGCGCCACGATGGTGGTGGCAGAGCGCCGCATGAAGCGGCACTTGCTGCAGGTGCCCAGCCTGGGCTGGAAGGACCTGATCCCCAACCTCGACGTCCATCTCGTCGACGCCGATCACCTGTCGCTGCTCGAGGAGCCGCACGTCGACCGCGTCGCCGAGATCGTGCGGGCGGGCTTGCGTCGCTCGGAACGCCGGGGATGAGCAACGTGGTCGCCGAACAGTAACAAAGTTCGTTAGAGACCTTTACCCGCCGGACAACGAGCGGAAACAATGGCAGTTTTCCGCCGCGTCCCGCGCTTCGACGGTGCGCACCGCGCCGCGTCCCCTTCCACCGCCGAGCGCCTTGAGTTACCGTAATGACGACATTCCTGACTCTCCCCCTAGCGTAGCGGAACAGCGCGACTCAGTTCTTTGCGAAGGATCTCTGCCCCCATGAGCGTTGGCGAAGCGAAGCAGCACCTGGGCCTCGTGGCACAGATTGTCGAGGACTGGAAGTCGAACGGGCGCGATTGGACCAAGCCCGGCTTCCAGGCCTTGGCGGTGCACAGGTTCGGCAACTGGCGCATGGGAATTGGGTCCAAGCTGGTGCGGGCCCCGTTCAGCGTGGCGTACCGGACCCTGTTTCGCGGCGTGCGGAACCTGTACGGGATCGAGCTGCCCTATTCGACCCAGGTGGGGCGCCGGGTGGTGATCGAGCACCAGGGCGCCATCGTCATTCACGGCAACGCCGTCATCGGCGACGACTGCATCCTGCGGCACGGGGTCACGCTGGGAAACCGCAACCGGGAGCGCCCCTTCGATGCGCCCGTCCTGGGCACCGGCGTCAGCGTGGGGGCGGGGGCCAAGATCCTGGGCGCCATCGCGGTGGGCGACGGCGCCCAGATCGGCGCCAACGCCGTGGTGCGGACCGACATCCCGGCCGGCAGCGTGGCCGTGGGTATACCGGCCCGGATCGTCTCGGCGGCGGCGCGCAAGGCGTCCTGACCGGGCGAATCCGACCAGCGATGCGACCGGCGCCAGGCGCCTGACGTCCGCGCGCGCCGTTCTCAGGGGCGTCGCGAGATGCTAATCTTGAGGCCCGGCCCGGGGCGTCGGATGCAACGCCGGCGCCCTCGGGTCAACCCGAGGAACCATAATGACGGCTAAAGAATCCATCGGAATCCAACGCATAGCTTCCCTTCACATCTTCGTTCGCGACCTGGAGCGCAGCCGACAGCACTACGTCGAGAAGCTCGACTTCGCGGAGGTGGCCATCAGCACCCCGCAGTTCGAGCAGGAGCACAAGGCCCGGGCCAGCGTCGTCGAGGCCGGCGGCGCCCGCTTCGTGTTCATGGAGCCGCTCGGCTCCAAGGGCGAGAGCTTCCGCTGGCTGGAGAAGCACCCCGAAGGGGTCGGTCGTGTCGTCTTCGAGGTCGAGGACGCGGAGCGAGCCTTCGCGCTGCTGACCGCGCGTGGCGCCACGCCCATGACCGGCATCGAGGTCAGGCGGGTCGAGGGCGGCACCGTCACCTGGTTCGACATCGCCACCGCCATCGGCGACACGCTGTTTCGGTTCATCCAGTACACGGGCCGCACGCCGATCATGCCCGACCTGGTGCGTCTGAACGTGGCGCGCGGGGGTTCGAACCGCTTCGGCATCACCGAGGTCGACCACATCACCTCGAACTTCTTGACCCTGAAGCCGGCGCTGCTGTGGATGGAGCAGGTGATGGGCTTCGAGCAGTACTGGGACGTCGAGTTCCACACGCTCGACGTGAAGAAGGGGCACTTCGAGGGTTCGGGCCTGAAGTCCACCGTGATGTGGGACCCGCACTCGGGGCTGAAGTTCGCGAACAACGAGCCGGCGGCGCCCTTCTTCAAGTCCTCGCAGATCTACATCTTCTGCGAAGACCACAAGGGCGCTGGCATCCAGCACGTCGCCCTGGCCGTGAACGACATCATGTCGACGGTGAAGGATCTGCGGAAGCTGAACGTGCCGTTCATGCCCACGCCGCGCGCCTACTACGAGATGCTGCCGCAGCGCCTGGTGGATCTCGGCATCAAGGCCATCGAAGAGGACATCTCGGCGCTGGGCGAGCTGGAGATCCTGGTGGACGGCGGCGCGCCCGGACAGTACCTGCTGCAGATCTTTCTGAAGGAGGCCTCGCACATCTTCAAGGATCCCCAGGCCGGTCCGCTGTTCATCGAGCTGCTGCAGCGCAAGGGGGACAAGGGCTTCGGCGCCGGCAACTTCCGCGCGCTGTTCGAGAGCATCGAGCGACAGCAACTGGAGGACGGGCGCGTCTGAGCGAAGCGGCCGGCGCCCCGCTCAGGCCGGCCGCGTCTTCTCGATCCGCTCCCAGGGCCGCACCTTCACCAGGGTGCTGTTGCGCAGGGAGTCCCAGAGCAGGTGCGGCGGATCGCGATCTGGCCGGCGCTGCAGCCGCTGCCGGACCCGCCACGAGGCCAACCCCGTCGAGAACGCGAGGTCGGCGGCCACGGCGTAAGCCCAGCCGTGGTTCTTGATGAAGTAGCGGCGGCGCGAATCGAACACGTACTTGGGCCGCCGCTTGGGTGGGCCTTCGCGCGACGTCACGCCCGTGCTGCCGCCGGCGATGTGCATGACCCGGCTCTCCGGGACGTACCAGCAGGTCCACCCGGCCTTCTGGGCCTGCAGGCAAAGGTCGGTCTCCTCGTGATAAAGGAAGTACCCCTCGTCGAACAGGCCGATCGACTCGAAGACCGCGCGCTTCAACATCATGCTGGCACCCGGCAGCCAGTCGACCTGTCGTGGCTCGTCGCCCATCTTCATGGGCACCACGTACCGACTGAGCAGTCGCGTCAGCAGCCCCAGGCTGGCGCCGCGCTCCAGCTCACTGAGCACGGTCGGGAAGCGAAAAGCGTACCCCCAGACCGACTCGTCGACGTTCAGCAGCGCGCTGCCGACGATGCCGATCTTGGGATCGCGCGCCATGAACTCCTGCAGCGCCCTGACCGAGCCCGGCCGCGCCTCGGCGTCCGGGTTCAACATCCAGAACAGCTCGGGTGGATGGGGAGCGCGCAAGGCCTCGCGGACCGCCAGGTTGTTGCCGTAGCCGTAACCGCCATTGTGCTCCGACACCAGCACCATGGCCCAGCGGGCGTAACCCCGGGCGTCGATGGCCGCCTGGATCTCGGGGCCGTCCTTGCCGCAGGTGTTGTCCACCACGACCACCCGCAACCGGGGGTCGGCGGCGGCCTCGCCTTCCAGTGACACCAGCCCGCGGATGACCATGGGGGCCGTCTGGTAGCTGACGATCACCACCAGCACGGACGCGCCGTCAGCAAAGCCCCGGCAGCGCTCCAGCGCGGCCGCGAGCGTGGGCGAGGCGGGGGGTGTCGAGTTCGTCGTCATGTCGTCATCTCTCGGGGATCTTCAGGGTGCGGGGGGCCCTGGGGGCGGACTGGTGGCCGTCTTGTATTCGATGATTCCGCTCCTCGTCCCCGTCAACCGCTTCTTCCAATACAATAGCTGTCCCATCGCCTGGGGAACCTTGCCGACGACGCAGCTGCCGGCGTAAAGGCGCGCGTCCGCGGGGCCCAGGCCCCTGCGCAGCCCGGCGCGGTAGATCTTCGCCCCCAGCACCACGTGGCCGCCCAGCAGGAACAGGCTGCCGCCTATGGTCAGGGGGGCCGGCGCCAGCGCGGCGGCCGGCAGGCCCAACCCCCACAACCAGTTGCTGCGCACGTTGCGGACCGAGTGTCGCTCGGGCTCGTGACCGTGGCGCGCCGCGCCCTCGGCGTACGCGTGTCCGGCGCGGACATTGCGCCGCCACCACTGCCGGAAATGGGTCATGGCAGCGTCGTGCAGGGTCATCTCGGCGTCGACGCGCAGCACCTTCCATCCGTGCTGGCGCAGGCGCAGGCACAGGTCCGGCTCCTCGCCCGCGATCAGGTCGCCGTCGTAGCCGCCCACCTGCTGCAGCGCCGCCACCCGCATCAGGGCGTCGCCGCCGCAGGCCTTGGCGAACCCGACCGGCGTGTCCCACTCGATGTCGCACAGGCGATTGTAGATCGACGCGTCGGGGTAGCGCTCGCGCCTGCGGCCGCACACGACGGCCAGCTCCGGATTGGCGCGCAGCTCGCGCTCGGCCCGCTCCAGCCAGCCGGCCACCACCTCGCAGTCACCGTCGACGAACTGAACGAGCTCGACGTCCGGCTGCTCCTGGCGCAGCCGGGCCAGGCCGGCGTTCCGCGCCCGCGCGGCGGTGAAGGGGATCTCTCGCTCCAGCTCGACCACCACGGCGCCCATGCCCGCCGCCATCTCGACGCTGCCGTCGGTCGACCCCGAGTCCACGTAGACCAGCGTCCCGACCCGCCCTTTCAGGGACGTCAGGCAGACCTTCAGCCGCTCACCTTCGTTGCGGCCGATGGCTACGGCTCCGATGCGGCTTGCCACGGCTGGACTCTCTCTCTTAATAGTACATGACCCGATTTCGGTTACCGGTCGGTTGCGCGGCCCGTCACTGCACCATTCGAGACACCGGCCGGCGCGTGGTGGCCGTCAGGGCGACGTACAGCCACAGCTGGCGCTGGTGGAAGCCGAACGCGGACACCTCGAGGCTGGGGGCGCGGTCCGACCAGCGCACCCCGAACTCGGTGAACAGGTTGTCCGAGGCGCGGTAGCGGACGGGAAGGGACACGGCGGCCATCGTCTCATCGATCGGGGTCGTGCCCAAGAACAGTGGAGTCGTCGCGACGAATACCGTCGAATAAGTCGCATCGATGCCGACCAGCCAGTTGGGATTCAACGTGGACGACCAGCTGAGCGTCAGCAAAAGGCGGGGCCCCGCCGTGCCCAGTACCGGGTCCACGAAGTAGTCGACCCGGGCGGCGGTCGAGGCGCGGGTCACCACGCCCCTTCGGTGATCGAGGTCCATGTCCAGACCTATCTCGGCGATGGGTGCCACCGGCGTCCGGGCGTCGAGAGTCGGCTCGACGTGCACGTAGGCCAGGCCCCCGATCAGATGGAGGATGAATTGCCGAGAGAGGTGACGCTGCCACTTGAGCTGAGGAGCGGCCAGCAAGATATCCACCCCCCCGGTGTAGGTCCCGTAGGAGACGAGACCGCTGAAGACCAGTTCGTCGATCCGAGACAGAGTCAACCGGAAGTTCGGCTCGGCGCCAAAGGTGTTCTGGTGGGGAAACGGCGGCACGATCATCCCCGGGGCCGCCATCACTTCCGCGGTCGCTCCCAGCGGCGTGCGATTGATATAGCTCAGGTTGAGGCCGACCTTCGCCGTGCGGCTGAGGCTCTCCACGGCACCGGCGGCGGCGGTCAGCGAGAAGAAGTCTGCCACCGACGGCAACGCCGGCTGGTTCGGCAGCACCAGGGTGAGCGCGGTGTAGTCGCTTTCTCCCACCGACATGTTCGCCGTCGCGCTCAGCTGCAACCTGCCGGTGACCTGCGACGTCCCGACCAAGTTCACCGAATGGAGGATGAGAGGCTTGTTCGTCCCCAGATCGTTCGGGGTGCGCCAGAAGATCCGGGCGACGTAGTCCAGACGGACGTCGCTGACGCGCGACAGATAGGCGAGCTGTAGGTCCGGCATCAGGATGCCGATCACGCCCTTGCGAATGGTCGCGTCGGCGGCCAGCGGCCCCTCGCCGGCCCGTCCCTCGGCCGTCACTGCAACATTGACGTCGAACTGACCCGCGAGACACGCCAGCAGCGCGGCGGTGGGAAATCCCAGCACGCCGGCCTACTCCACGACGACGACGTCTCCGTCGTGTAGCTGAAACTGTGCGGCGCGGGACTCGGGCGCGGTCACGTCGCGCAGGGGGAAACGGACGCGGGGCTGGTTTCCCCCGTGGCGCACGACGAAGATGCGGTCCTTTCCCGCGAAGTCGGTCAGCCAGCCGGCCGCCGCCAGGGCGCCCGCCACGCTGCGGTCACGGTTCAACTCGTAAGACCCCGGGGTCTTCACCTCGCCGACGACGCTGACCCGGATGGTCGCCACGTGCACGATCGACACGTTGACCCGGGCGTTCACCACCATGTTTTTGAAGCGCGCCAGCAGCTCGGCGGACACCTCGTCCGGGGTCTTCCCTTGCACCATGATGTTCCCCAGCGTGGGCTGCAGGTACGTCCCGTCGTCGTGGACGACGAACTCCCCGGACATCGAGGGCTGGTCCATTACCACGACCGACAGGGTGTCGCGGGGGTGGATCGACCCCGGCGCCTCGCCCGCTGCCTGCGGAAGATCCTGCGCCCACACGAACGGGCGATCACTGGTGGTGGCGCAGCCGCCCCCTCCCGCGGAGGTGAGACCGACAAGCAAACCTAGGACGAGCCGACGCTCTCTCATGCTCATGCGAAATGGACCATGCGAAGGGGACACGCGTATCACCGACCGTGGGCGGCGATCCGACCGAAGTTAGACGGGCTCATCATCCAGCGTGACCAGGGCCTTCGATACCAGGCGCCGCATCTCACGGAAGGCGATGATGGCCGCGCTCACCAGCAAACCCAGGAAAAGGCCGATGCCTGCGCGCAGCGCCAGCGCTACCGCCTTCTTCGTCTTCACCAGCTGCGGCGGGATGATGATCTCGTAGCGCGACTCGGCCGAGACCCGCTCCAGGCTCAGCTGCAGGTCGGCCTTCTTCAGCTGCTCGAACAGCTGACCGTGCAGGTGGGTGGTCGCGTCCTGGATGTCGTTCAGCTGCTGCACCCGCGCCTCGACGCGCGGCAGATCACCCACCACGTTGCGAATCTGCCCCAGGCTCCGCTCGGTGTCGGCCAGGTCCGCGCGGGCGGCGCTCAGCTGGGCCTGCAGCAGGTCGACCCGCGACTTCAGCGCTTGCAGCCCGGCGTTGGACTTCCGCTCGAGATCGTCGCTGTTCGCGGACATCTCGCTCTTGATCAGCGCCTCGATGCGCTCCTTCTCGTCCTTAAGCTGCTTCACCTCGGGGTGACCGTCGGCCAGGCCGCGCGCGTACGCCTCGCTCAGCTTGCCGTTGATCTTGGCCAGCGACTCCCGGTACACCTGCGCGCCGGTCGCCTTGCTCTGCGCCAGCGGCCCCTCCGCCGCCAGGGCCCGCCGCTGGGCGTCCAGCTCGCCCTGCAGCTGACGGATCTGCGCGTTCAGCTCGGCCCGGCGCGTCTCCAGCGTGAAGCGCGAGGTGTGGGTCAGCGCCGCCTCTTCGGGCAACCGGTCGGCGTTCTTCTCCCGGAACTTCACCTTCTCGGCGCTGATCCGGGACAGATCGCCCTCGACCGACTTCAGCTGATCGCGAAGGAAGTCCGCCTGGGCCGTGAAGACCCGCAGCGCCTTGTTGATCTCGGTCTGGACGTAGTTCTCCAGGTGGGCGGTCAGGAAGACGGCCGGATCGGGCTTTCCGCCGCCCAGCAGGCGGTCGCGATACGTCGCGCGGTAGACCCGATCGGGCCGCGGCTCGAAGCGCAGGCGCCCCGTGATCGACTGGACCGTGGCCTCGTCGGGCGCCCAGCCGCGCAGCTTCTTCAGGGTGCCGGCGACCAGCTCGGTGTCGGTGAAGGCGCGCTCGGCGCCCGCGAAGAACTGCACGGCGTCGTCGTCCGACGGGCGCCCCTGCGTGTCCATGGGGTTGGTCTTCACCTGTGGCTGCAGCTTGACCTCACAGATGGCCTCCTTGGCGGGGGGCACCACCAGCAGCGAGGCCAGGCCCAGCACCAGGCCGGCTCCGCCGACGATGGCGATCAGCCGCGCGTACCGGCGCAGAAACCGGTACAGCCGGATCAGCTTCCCGATGACCTCCACCAGCGAGGGGCCGCTGCGCTCGTCGTCGACGTCGGCGGGGACGAAGGCGTTCGGCGGCGGCGGATAGTAGGCCTGGGGAATGCGGGCCAGGCTGTTGGCATGCGAGACGGGGGCCGCGGCCACGCCGGGCGAGAACACCGCGATCGTCGACTCGACCGGTCGGTCCAGCAGGAAGTTGAACTCGACCTGGCCCAGCATGACCCGGTCCCCGCCACGGAGGGGCGACCGGGTGATCCGCTTCCCGCCGACGAACGTGCCGTTCGTCGAGTTCAGATCCTCGATCTCGAAACCACGGCTGCTGTTGAGGATGCGCGCGTGGTGAGCCGAGACCGAGGGGTCGGAGATGTACACGTCGGCGTCAGCCGCCCGCCCGAGCGAGACGGTGTTGTACGACAGCGCATAGACACGCCCGGCGTGTTTTCCATTCACGCCGATGAGAAACGCCTCGGCTTCGGCAGCAGGGACGGCCCGGTCGAGCGCCGCATCCAACCCGCTGTCGGTCTTTTCGCGGGCTTTCTCGTCCCCTTGACCGTCGCCGTCTGACCGATCCGACGGTTGGCTAGCCATTTGAGACCCGGGTCTGTTTACCATGCTCTGTTTTCTCGGTCAAAGTCGGCCCGGGGGTGAGCCCCCGCCCCTGCCATCACTAACGGCGAACGCGCCGGGAATTTCGACGTTTGCCGGGACGCCGATGCCCGTGATCACGAACCCGTCGACCTTGACGTAACGCCCCTTACATCCTGGCAGCGTGGGACTGCCCGGGGAACCCGCCCCATCCGTGGTGAGCCTGGCCTCGAAGGTGGATCCTGCCGGGTCGAGGGCAACCGCCACGTCGGCGAATTCGAGAAATTCGCCGCACAGGGGAAACCGCGCCTTGTAGAAGCACTCCTTCGCCGAGAAGAGCACGGCGGCCAGGCTGGACCGGCTCGCCGTCGGCTGGTTCTGCAGCCAGGCGCGCTCGCCCGGGGTCGTCACGCGGGGCCACAGTTCGGGTCCGACCGCGTCCGCGACCTCGGCGTCCAGCCCCAGCGTCAGGAAGTCGCGAGAGCGGGCCACCACGGCCCCGCAGAGACCGCCCGGCACGGCGCCGGCGTGGCTGATGGAGCCCACGACGCCGTCCGGCCAGCGCGGCGCCCGGTCCTTCCCATTCTTGAGGACGAAGTCACCGAACCCGAGTCGGGTGAGGGCGCGCCCGGCGCAGACCCGGCCCCAGGCGAACTCGGCCCGTCGCTTGGCCACGGCGGTCGCCACCTGGGCCGCCTCTTCCGGGTGAATGGGCGGTGGGTCCGCTGACATCCACAGCGCTTCGCCGACGACCGACGCGCCGGACGGAAACAGGACGTCGAGCCAAGGTGGCATCGAGTTCATAAGAGAGGACCGATTCAAAGGGGCAAACGAGGGAGGCGTAGAAAGCGAATAGGGAAAGAACGAATGGAAGAAATCTGCATTTCGGGCCGGGGGAGCGCAAGGCCTTGCGCGCGCGCCTCCGGTCCAGGCCCCACTCAGCGCAAGCCCAGGATCAGGCCGGTGGTGAGGATCCACAGCCCGATCGTCACCAGCAGTGGCTTGTCCCGCAGGAACACCTCCTCGGGGCTGCCTCCAGCGTTGTGAGAATGGGCCAGATACAGGTAGCGGAACATCCCGAAGATGACGAAGGGGACCGTCAGCATCATCAGGTTGTTCGAAGGCAACGTGGGCGAGGTGAAGGTGTACAGCGAGTAGGCCATGATCGTCGACGAGGCGACGATGCTGGTCAGGCTGTCCAGCAGGGGCGCCGTGTAGCGCTCGAGGATCTTGCGATGATCGGCGGCCCTGCCCTCCAGCAACACCAGCTCGTTGCGGCGCTTGCACAGGCCCAGGAACAGCGCGCCCAGCAGGGTGACCGTGTACAGCCACGGAGAGATCTGGGCCCCCAGGACGACGGTGCCGGAGACGGCGCGCATGACGAAGCCGATCGCGATGATGAACACGTCGACCAGGACCAGCTCTTTCAGCAAGAAGATGTAGCCGAACTGCATGACGATGTACGAGGCCACCACCACGAAGAAGGGCTTGCTCAGCAGGAAGGAGGCGGCGAACAACAGCGGCATCAAGATCAGCGCGGTGGTGACGGCCAGCCAGGCCGGCAACGCCCCGGACGCCACCGGCCTGTTCCGTTTGACGGGATGACGGCGGTCCTTCTCGACGTCCCGCACGTCGTTCAGCAGGTAGATGGTGCTGGAGATCAGCGAGAACAGCACGAACGCCAGCGTCGAGCGAACCAGATAACGCCACATCTCGGGCGTGAACAGGCGCCACCGCTCGTTCAGCGTGAACACCAGCCCGGCGAACACCAGCAGATTCTTGATCCACTGCTTCGGCCGCAGGCCGCGCCACAACGCCACCACCACGTTGGGCCGAGAGCCGCCCGGGGGCGCGCTGACTCCTTCCGTCGGTCTCGAGTTTCCCCTGCATCGACCCCTGCATCGAAAGGTGCGCTACTGCGCGTTCCTGCTCATCTCGACGGTGCCCGTCGCGGGGCCGGTCATGGCGCCCGCACGCCGCAGACCGCCCGGTCGAGAGATCCAGCTTCCGATCATCAGCGTCAGGAAGAACGTTGCCAGCGACAGGGAAACGATGATGTACCACTGGCGTCGCGACAGCCGCGGCGCCGCCTCCGCGACCGGAGAGGGACCGGGGATGAACAGCGTCCGGGCGGGGCTTTCGGCCCGGCTTCCGAGCTTCTCACCCATCTGGGCCGCCAGCGCGGCGGCCGCGCCGCGCGGCAGGGCCCGCATCTGAATCGTCGCGGCAGGCTGCACGCCGGTGATGGGCGTGGAGGCGGGACGGGGCCGCGCCGGGTCGACGCCCGACACCCCCGGCACCTTCACGTTGTCGCCGAACATGTGCTCCACGCGCCGGCGCACCTCGGTCAGCGACTCGGCCAGATCGCGGCGGACCCAGTGCGATACCCGCTCGCGCGTGGCCACCATGTCGACCTTGACGGCGGCGGTCATCAGCGCGTCGGCCATCTGGTCGGCGGTCGAGAAGCGCCCTTCACGAGAACGGTTCAACGCCGTCAGGCAGACCTCGTCCAGCTCCGGCGGCGCCCCCAGCGAGCTGGGCGCGGGGATTCGCCGCCGCATCACCCGCATGACGGTCTGGTCGTACGTCTCGGCGGCGAAGAGCTTCTGGCCCGTCAGCGCCGACCACATGACGATGCCGACCGAAAAGATGTCCGAGCGCATGTCGAGCGGCTCGCCCCGCAGCTGCTCGGGCGACATGTACGATGGCTTGCCCAGGCCGAACGTGTCTCCCTCGCCGTCCAGCGATTCGGCCATGCGGGCGCTGCCAAAGTCCGTCAGGCGCGCGACGCCGTCGGTGCCCACCAGGATGTTGTCCGGCGAGATGTCGCCGTGGACCATGCCCAGCAGCTGTCCTTGCTCGCTCTTCAGATGGTGCGCGTGCTGCAGCGCCCGCAGCACATCGAGCAGGATCGTCACGATGTTCTGCGCCGGGGCGCGCACGCCGTCGGCCACCAGCGACGACACCGTGCCACCCTCGACGTAAGGCAGGATCAGGAACGGCTGCCCCTCGTAGGTCCCTTCGTCGACGACGGTCAGCGCGTTGGGGTGGCGCAAAAGCTTCCCCACGCGCGCCTCGCGCCGGAAGGAGGAGATGACCGCCTCCTTCTGCTGGGCGTGCTGTCGGATGACCTTCAGCGCAAACAGGGGGCCCGTGGTCTTGGCGCGACGGCAGACGTAGATCGAGCCGGTGCCCCCTTGCGCCAGCCGCGTCGCGACCTCGTACTCGCCGACGCGGAATGGAATACGGGCGCTGCGGGCGACGTTCGCGCGCGAGGGGACGCCCTGAGCATTCGCTTGATCGATGACGACCCCACCGATGCCCGCGACCTTCGAGATGCCGAAGGGCGGTGTCTCGGGGTACATCGCCGGGGAGCCGGTCGAGATGGACACGATCCCGGCGCGCGCGTCGGCCGCCTCCGTCGTCGCCGATACCGGTCGCGGCACCGCCCCCGCGCCGCCGGCCTTGTCGCCCGGGGACGACGGTCCGCGCGGCGAGATGATCGAGACGACGCCGTCCGGCCGCGTGCTGACGGGCGTGGCGATGCGAATGAAGCCAGACTGGCCCTGCCCGCTGCTCGGGACCGGCGGCGTCCAGTACGCGGTGACGTTGGGACGAAAGGGTGCGCTGCCGGTGCCCTGCGTGACGGACGGACCGGAGACGGACTTCAACGGCGTCAGGCTGGGAATGCGGCCGGTGGTGGCGCGTGCGGTCTTCGCGTCAGGCTCCCCGCGCGCGCCAGGCCGGTCGCTCGGGCCGTTTTGGCCTCCGCTCCCCGCCGTCGAATCTGGGCCGACGGTCGCATTCGGGCCCGAATTGCCGGGCTCTTTGGGACCAGCCATCGGCAGGTAATATATCCCACTACATTGGATCTCGCTCGCCTTTCGCGGGCGCTGCGTCGCCGGCGCGCCGCCGCGATTTCGGCGAGAGGTCCGAAATGAAAAAACCCCGCGGAGCCGGACGGCGCCGCGGGGCGAAACAGAACCCGGCCCGCGCGCGGCGGGCCGAAGGAACTACTTCTTGTCGGCCTTCTTGTCGCCCTCTTCCTTCTTGCTCTTGGTGTCCTTCTTGGCGGGCTCGCCAGCGGCCGGGGCCGGATCAGCGGCCTTGGCCACGGTCCAGGACGTCGGGAGCAGAACGGCCAGAGCAACGAAAACAACGCGAACGAGCTTCATGGGGATTCCTCCGTTGGGGTGGGACTGCTTGCCGAACAGGGGTTGCAGGATAATCGTCACGAACAAAAAGTGGGAGAAAAAAAGCCAACCCTGCTTTTTATGCACTCCGCCATTTACAAATTGGCGAAACGCGCGAAACGCGCGAAACAATTGACCGCTGGACACGGCCCGTCATCCGCAGCGTCCGGGAAGCGTCATCGCAGCGTCACGGCGCCGCCGGCACCGCGAGGGCCCGCTGGATGGCGGCCTCCGCCAGCGGCGCCATGATCTCGTAGCCGGCGTGGTTCGGGTGCAGACCGTCCCGCGCCAGCTCGCGCCGCATCAGACCGGCCCCATCTATCATGGCCGAGAAGTAGTCGAGGTACGTGGCTCCCTCCGCGGCGCAGTGGGCCTTCAGCCATTCGTTCAGCGCGCGGATGGTGGCGGGCGGGCGCAGCGGAAACGCGATGTCGGACTCGGGCGTGTAGTCGTGGACGGGCGTCACCGACGAGAACACGACCGCGATGTGATGGACACGGGCCAGCTCGGCCATCGAGGCCAGGTTCTTCTCGATGTCGCCGACGCTGATCTCGCCCGTGTTGCCCGCGATGTCGTTCGTCCCCAGCAGGATCACCACGACCGCCGGATGCAGGTCGATCACGTCCTGGCGAAAGCGCACCAGCGCCTGCGAGGTCGTCTGCCCCCCGATGCCCCGGTTCACGTAGGGGCGGCCGGGAAAGAATTGATCGAGCGGCCACCCCGCGGTGATCGAGTCGCCGAAGAACACCACCCGCTTCTCCGCGGGTCCGGGCGGTGGCAGCGCGGCGTTCGCGGCGCGAAAATGCCCCAGCTCGCCGAAGTCGTTCAACATCAGCTTCTCGCGGCCCCGCCGCCACATGTCCCGGCTCTGGATGGCGCGCGCCCGCACGTCGGCCGCGCGACCGCGTTGGGCGCCCTGCTCCCCGGGGGGCGTCGCCGCCTGCGCCAGCCGGCGCGGCGTCGCACGGATCCCCAGCGCGAGCGCCGCGCCGAACAGCACCGAGAAGAGCGAAGCCCTGGTCATGGCGGTTTTCTAGCGTGGCGTGGCGCGGTGTGCCCGTCGGTCGTCCCGCGCCCCGTCGGCGCGGGCGTCCCCCCTGCTGCGGCGGCCGCGGCCCCTGCGCAGGGCGATCCCATCGAATCGTCTGCTCAATCGCCGTGACGTTGTTGTATCAACGGGTACTGGATCGCCTCCCCCCGATCCGACCCTGTTCCTTCCGGAGGTTTCATGAGCTCGCGTCGTCTGTTGCTCCTCACCCTGTGCACCGGCCTGGCCGCGTGCGGATCGTCCGGCGGCAGCGAGGGCTCGGGGGGCAGCGCCAGCGGCGGCGCCCCCGGCTCCGGCGGCAGCGCCAGCGGCGGCAAGACCGGGAGCGGGGGCAGTGCCAGCGGCTCGGGAGGCGTCGTGGGGAGCGGCGGCCACCCGGGCAGCGGCGGCGGCACCGCCTCGGGCGGGTCCGGCAGCGGCGGCAGCGCCAGCGGTGGGAGCGGGAGCGGTGGCATCGGAGCGGCGACCGGCTCGGGCGGCAGCGCCAGCGGTGGCCTCACCGGGTCGGGCGGCAGCGCCAGCGGCGGCCTCATCGG
>Ga0105240_10001475_pt1 | contig 40095 bp, 32 predicted proteins | sample KBSC54metaG_FD_80426 | JGI IMG/M metagenome (GOLD analysis project Ga0105240, IMG submission 80426) | Corn rhizosphere microbial communities from Kellogg Biological Station, Michigan, USA - KBS C5-4 metaG | ecosystem: Host-associated > Plants > Roots > Rhizosphere > Soil | place: Michigan, USA... | reverse complement strand
TTCGGTTCGGTCGACAATCCCGGCGGAAACGGAGCCCTCAATATTCCGTTGGTCGTGACAACCCAGAGCAAGGCATTCAAGAACCCCGAAGCCTGGAACTGGAACGTTACCGGCGAGCGCGAAATGTTCTGGAAGTCGGTCCTTAGCCTCGCTTATGTCGGCCGCCGCGGCCTGCATCTCCAAAGGGAATCCGATATCAATCAGCCCACTACAGCCACCGTTCTGGCAAATCCGGGTGTCAACATCAACGCTCTGCGGCCGTATCTCGGTTACGGTTCCATCCGCGAGACCGACAACGTCGCCAACTCGACATACAACTCGTTCCAGTTAACCTGGAACCGCCGATTCGCCAATGGGTTTATGTTCGGCGTCTCATACACTCTCTCTAAAGCCTACGACGACGGCTCGAACCAGCGCGACGTGATCCCAGACACCTACAACGCGCATAACCTCTGGGGACCCGCCGAGTTCGATGCGCGCCACATTCTTGTAATCAACTATCTTTACGATCTGCCCTTCCTTAAGGGACAGTCGAACCTTGCCGGCAAATTGCTTGGCGGGTGGCAAATCAGCGGGGTCACCCAATTCCAGACGGGCTTGCCCTGCGGCGTTGCCGGCAGTAGCGACTACGCGGGTGTCGGCCAGGATGCGAACTGGGGCTGCGGCGTCAATGGCCAGTTTTGGAACATAAACGGCGATCCAAAGATTCTGGGCCAGTTCGCCGCGAATGGAGCCAACGATCCCGCTCAGTGGTTCGCCACGAAGAATCCGGACGGTTCGCCCATCTTCACCGCGCCCACGCCCGGAACGTTCAACACCGCGCAGAATGTTCGTGGACTCATTTACCAGCCCGGTTTCCAGAACTGGAATCTCGGACTCTTCAAGAAATTTGCGATCAATGAGCGTACCGGCTTCCAGTTCCGGGCCGAAGCCTTCAACTTCATCAATCATCCGAATTGGGGCGGGGGCAGCGGCGGCCAGGGAAGCAGTGGCGTCCAGTTCAACCCAACCAGCGCAACCTTCGGTAAGGTCACCACAAAGGGAGGCGGCGTCGGAGGCGGCGAACGGAATCTCCAGCTTTCGCTTCGCTTCTACTTCTAAACCAGCGGCGCGCCCGCATCCCAGCGCGGGCGCGCCCACTTTTTCTCCCGCTGAGTATCGGCCGCCCTCGGCCAAGCCCTTCACAAAACCTGGCTTCACATCTGCCATATCTTGACCTTCCCGACGCCACTTTCCTGATGACCTCTAAGCGGAACATAGCGATGTGGCCCGTTCGGATTCGAAGGTGCCAAGCTCCTTCCCGCAAAGGACGAAGGAAAGGTGGCTGAAGGGCCATGATTCGTTTGGACCAAACCCCGGCATTGCCGGAAACGAATGTACAGGTGCCTTCGGCGGCATTTCGTGTCCGGCGACGCACCAGAATACGAAAGGACAGATAGACAGTTTTTATCCGTTAATCGCGATTGTCAAGAGCGCCTGCACAATGGTGTCACGATGGTTCGGATGCGCGCTATAGTCATAAGAATGCGATGATTGGGACCGCGTGCGCACGAGCCTCAATGTTGATTGACATCTACGGATATCGCGCACATATCCAGTCATCCTGCGCCTGCGCGATAGAAAGCTTGGCGGAGGATTTTGCCTTTTTTCAATCCACCGAAGAGTCCGGTGCTCACATCATTGAGCTTCTCGATGAGGAGCCTCCTTACAGCGAAATGCCGCCGCTGACGGCCAATGTCTACACACCACGTAATGTTTCCTACCGCGATGGATGCAAGACATACGTCGACTATTCCGGCCGCGCCTTAGGCATTCATGACCGCTCCAACGGAAACTTCCGCCTGTACAGTAAAGATCCGGACATGCTGTACGAAGCAGCGTATTTGTTCCTGCTTTCGCAATGCGGAGCGGCCTTCGACGCCCGTCATTTGCATCGCGTGCATGCACTCGGCGTCAGCCTCGAAGGACGAGCCGCGCTCGTTCTCCTTCCCATGGGCGGCGGAAAGAGCACCCTCGGTTCGGAGTTGCTCAAGTTTCCTGACATCGAACTGCTCTCCGACGACTCCCCTCTCATAGACCGCAATGGCATGATACATGCACTTCCGCTGCGCCTCGGATTGCTCCCCGATGCCGCCGGCGCAGTCCCAAAGGATCACCTTCGCCGCATCAACCGGATGGAATTTGGCCCCAAGCTGCTGGTGAACTACAAATATTTTTCGGACCGCGTCCGCGCCACCGCGGAGCCTGGGGTCCTTTTCTTAGGCCGGCGCAGTCTCGCCAACATGTGCGAGATTACGCCAGCCAGCGGCGTTACGGCGCTGCACGCAATGACGGCCAACTGCATCGTCGGAATGGGGCTCTTCCAGGGGATGGAGTTTATTTTCCAGCAGGGCGGTTGGGAGCTCACGTCTAAAGCTGCCGTTGCCTATTCGCGATTCGCCGCAAGCCTGCGTCTGATTCGCCGCTCGCGAGTGTGTCATCTTTCATTAGGGCGGGATCGAACCGAGAACGCCCGGGTGGTGCACGAGTTTTTGAGATCCCTTCGCCGATAGTGAAACCTGCAGCGCCCACAACCCCAATAGCGGCAGCACCGACGCAATCACGCACACAGGTCCAAAGCCGAAACGATCCACCACCCACCCGATCAACGGAGAAATCAGCGCCTGTAATGTATACGAGGCACTCGAAGACAACGAGTTAGTAAAAGCCGCACGAGGCGCACCATACAGGTCCACCGGCAGCACGTGAATGTTGCAGATCAGGCTCTGCAGGCAGAGGAAGCTCACTCCAATCGCCACGGCCGCCATCGCCGACGATGGAATGATGGGAACCGCGGCTGTAGCGAGCAGCATCGGCGCGGTCAGCCAGCACGCGCGCATTCGCGCCTCCATCCCTCCCATGCCCCGGCGAATCAAACGGAATGCCAAGCCGCCGCCGAAAAATCCTCCCACAATGGCGAAGGCCGGAGGAAACCAGGCGAAATGCTGATTAGCCTCGAGCTGCGTGAGATGCCGTTCGTGTACAAAATAAACGGTCGTCCAGTTCGCCCACAACGAGTACAGGCAGTACACGAGCGCATAGGCCAGCGTGACTCCCCACAGACGGCGGTCGCGCAACAGCGTGCCCAACGGAATGCTCGGCGCTGTGACCGACTCCACGCGCGGAGGAATCCGCCGCGCCGTAAACCACCACAACGGAATCCACAGAAATCCCAAACCGCCGCAAAGAATAAATACGGAACGCCACCCGTAGTGAGGCGCAAGAGCGGCGGCAACAAGCGGTGCGGCCATGGTGCCCAGCGTAATACTGGTCGCGCCGAAACCGCCCGCAATAGCCAGTTCGCCCGGGTCCAGATACATCGCAGTCGCTTTTCCCGGTCCCGAATTGCCGGTCGATTCTCCCACGGCCAACCCCATGCGGCACGCCAGCAGGCCGCGAAACGTGGAACTGAAACCGGTCGCCACGCCGGCAATGGACCAAAGGAAAACCGCAAGCGACATGCCGGCATTCAGGCCAACACGATCGACGAATAGCCCCACCCCGGGAGCCACAATCGCGTACACCACCGAGTAGGCGGAAATCAGCCCCCCATACTGCGCGTTCGTGAGATGCAACTCCGCCTTCAACGACGGTGCGACCGCCGCCAGCAATTGCCGGTCAAGAAAATTGATGGTCCCGGCGACGAGGAAAATACCAACGGCCAGCCACCTGAGTTGAAAACGAAATCTCATAACAGAGTCGCCAGCACGCGCGACCGCTCCTTCGCCTGGTGGTAATTGCTCACGAACTCCTGAGCGTAATATTCGGAACAGGACGGCGCGTGTTTCCCCAGCGCTTCCAACTGATCCATCGGGAGAGGCGGCGGAATCGCGCCGTTCTTCAGATGATCGATCGTGTGCCCGCACATAACGGCGGCAGCGCCGGGCGGCCATGCGAACGGATGCAGGAAGCCCGGCTCGCGAGTCGACGCGCCGCCGTCGAAGAATTGGCAGGCGCGCGCATAGCTTCTCTGATTCGGAATCGCAAAGCCGAGTTGCCGTAACTCATCGGGCAACGTCCAATCGAAGAATGGATTCACGTAGTGAATGTATAAGTGAAGGGCCTCGGGCGTGACGAAGAACGAATGCGGCTGGAATGCCTCGTCTGGAATTGGGGAGCGCTCACCCGGGACAACAACGACAACACGTCGCGGGAAGCGCGGCGGAACCGGACAGCGAAACACCAACGTCTCACGCAACGCGTTGAGCGGCGGGAGGAGTTCGTCATGCAGACTCTTAGCCAGCCCCAGCACGTACTCCGGAGCCCGTTCCGGATTACGTGCAACACTTAAAAGCCGCCCGCCATCGCCGTCGGCAACCGATCGTTCCACCGTCTCCCAACGCGTCACATACGGTTCTGGGATAGAACCTTGCGCCACCGCACAAGCGCACCACGTCTCCGCGGCAATCTTGCGCAAATTACGCCGATTACGTTTTCGCACGGCGCTCGAGAAATAATTATCGATCAAACCCGCGAACCGCCGGATTGCGTCCTCACGGCGAACGGGCGCGTGAGGAATGGCGCCCGGTTTTCCAGCTAGCAGCCGTGAGTTCCGGCGGGTCACCGAGCCAAGATAACTGTCGGCACACATCACAGCTTGAAATTCACTTGGATCGTACAACCGGATATGTCCGACAGCCGGATTGAAGCGCCGCAACCACCGCACTCTGCGGTAAAAGGATGCAAGCTCCGCGGCGTCGCCTGTTTCCGCGTCCGGCTCCCGCACGATGATTGTGAGATCGATGTCGCTACGTCCGAACGAAACCTCTCCGGCGGCAACGCTGCGAAGCAGGTAAATACCGCTCACGATTTCGCTGCGAAACAGCATCCTCGCGGTCGCTTTCGCGGCCGACATGTAGATTCCGTTGGCCAGGGGTTGCGGGAACTTCATAGCAACGCCGCGAGCGCGGGCGACCGCTCCCTCGCCTGACGGTAATTGCTTGCAAACTCATTCGCGTAATATTCGGAACAGGAGGGCTCGTGTTTCCCCAGCGCCTGCAAGGTCTCCATTGGGAGCGGTGGCGGGATCGCGCCTTTCTTCAGGTGCTCGATTGCGTGCCCGAACATGGCAGCCGCGGCTCCAGGCACCCACATACCCTTGTGCAGGAAGCCAGGTTCCCGAGTCGTCGCGCCTCCCCCGAAAAATTGGCAGGCGCGCGCATAGCTTCTCTGGTTCGGAGATACAAAACCGAGTTGCCGTAACTCGTCCGGCAACATCCAATCGAAAAACGGATTCACGTAGTGGATGAACAGATGAAGCAACTCGGGCGTGGCGAAAAAAGAGTGCGCTTGAAATGCCTGTGCGGGAATTGCGGAGCGCCCGTCCGGAACGATGACGACAACGCGATGGCGGGAACGCGGAAGAATCGGCTGGCTAAATACGAGAGGCTCGCGCAACAGCTTTAACGGCGGGAAGAGTTCGTCATGCAGATTCTTGGCAAGTCCCAGCACATATTCCGAAGCCCGTCCGGGATTGCGCGCGACATCGACGAGCCGGCCGCCATCGCCATCAGCGATCGATCGTTCCACGGTCTCCCGCCGCGTGACGTAAGGCTCTGCGATCCGGGCTTGCGCCACCGCATAAGCGCACCACATTTCCGTCGCCATCTTGCGCAGATTGCGCAGATTGCGCTCCCGCACGGCAATCGAGAAAAAGTTGTCGGGCCAATACGCGAACCGCCGGATTGCGTCCTCGCGGCGAACGGGCGCGTGAGACATCGCAATAGGCTCTCCGGCGAGCAGAATCGAATTCCGGCGAGTCACCGAACCTCTGTACGTATCCGAGAACATGGAGGCTTCAAATTCGGCCGGAGTATACAACCGGATATGTCCCGCAGCCGGATTGAAGCGACGCAGCCAGCACACTCGCCTGTATAGGGCGGCAAGTTCCGAGGCGTCGCCGGTTTCGGCATTCGGGTCCCGGAGAATGATCATGAGATCGATGTCGCTACGGCCGAACGAGACCTCGCCGGCCGCCACGCTGCGGTGTACGTAAACACCGCGCACGATTTCGTCACGAAGAAGCGCCTTCCCGGTCACAGTGGCCGCGGATCGGTAGATGCCATTGGCCAGAGCCTGCGGGAATGATTTCATCTGAAGCGTCGATAAAGATTAGCAGATTGATCAATGATGAAACAACGCAAAGCTGATGGGCAGTGGAATGATCCCAATCTTCATTTCACTCCTCTGGCTCTAAGGGAAGCATCGCACCACGACGAACGTGCAAGATGAACACGAGCTTGTCGAGCACAACAAACAGAATGCGATAAGTGCCACGATTGCCGTAAAATACTTCCCGAATGGGCTCATGAAACGAGTTGCTTTCGGGAGCCATGTGGCCGCGTTCCGGATATTGCCCCAGGCTTCTTATCGTCTGCCGTGCACCTTTGATCCACGTGCGGGCGGCATTGGGAGCATGCTTACGAATGTAGTACCAGGCCGTGCGGAGATCATTCTCGGCATCCGGTGTGACAATGACGCGGTACTTCATCCTTCCGCTCAGGCCTCGCGCTCGAGGTCGTCAAACACTTCGTCCACAGAGCACCCCATGCCTTTTTTCGCTTGGGCCAGCCCCCGGCGAATGCTCGCTATCGTATCCAGATGATCGGCAACATCCCGGTAAGATGCCGCGTCGATCACCACCGCTTCCGCCTTTCCCTTTACAGTCAGGATGAGTGGTCTTCCTGTCTTTCGTATGCGTTTCATCAAACCACTAGTGTTGCGTTTGAAGGTGGTCATAGACTGGATATCTTGGGTGGCATCAATCATATTGGCCTCGTAACATCATTCTCGCATTGAAAATGATGCGGCGGCGATTCCGCTCAATCTGGCGGTTAACAGTTTGCCGCTAAACTATTACAGCAAGGAGAAACCGTGAATCAGTTCCCAATTCCGCAGTTACTCAAAGGACAAAAGGCTCTCGTCACAGGAGCCAACTCGGGGATCGGCAAGGCTGTAGCAATCGCACTGGGCCGGGCCGGCGCGGATGTGGTGGTCAATTATGTTCGTGGGGAGGATGCCGCCAAGGATGTTGCCGCGACTATCGCCAGTTCAGGCGCCAAAGCCCTCCCGATTCTCGCCGACGTTTCCAGCGAAGAGCAAGTGATCGCGATGTTCAAACAGATGTTTGACGCCTTCGGCACCATCGACATCCTGATCAACAATGCCGGCCTGCAGCAGGACGCGCCCATTGAAGAAATGACCCTCGCCAAATGGAACACCGTCCTGTCGGTCAATCTCACAGGCCAGTTTCTGTGCGCGCGCGAAGCGATTCGCGAGTTCCGAAAGCGCGGAGTGGTTCCCGAAGTCTCCGCGGCAGCCGGAAAGATCGTTTGCATGAGTTCGGTTCACGACGTCATTCCGTGGGCCGGGCACGTCAACTACGCATCTTCAAAAGGCGGGGTCATGATGATGATGAAGACCCTGGCTCAGGAAGTCGCGCCCTACAAAATTCGCGTCAACAGCATCTGTCCCGGTGCCATTCGCACGCCGATCAACACTGCCGCGTGGGAGACACCGGAGGCCTACGCTTCACTGATGAAATTGGTTCCCTACAATCGGATCGGCGAACCGGAGGACATCGGAAACGTCGCCGTGTTTCTGGCTTCCGACATGGCGGACTACATCACCGGAGCGAATATCTACGTCGACGGCGGCATGATGCTCTATCCGGGATTCGCGTCGGGCGGCTAATGCTAACCCAGACCACTCAGGACGATAGTCACGGGATTGCCTCTCAGCGATGGCCCAAACGAATCAGCGAACCTCGATGCAACATCGAGGATGTGTCGCAGCGCATGTTCACGCTGACGTTGCGCGGCTTGAAACGCGACGGATTGGTCACGCGGACGGCCGAGCCGGCCATCCCTCTCTGAGTCGACTACGAACTGACGCCGCTGGGGCAAATGCCGCCGGAACCTGTAGTGGGCTTGGATCGCTGGGCACAGGAATACCGGGCCGGCATTGAGGCGCCGCAACGGCGCAATCACCGAAACAGAAACGCGCAAAAAGGCGTGACAAGAATATTTAACCGAATCTGTCTTGTTTGCAACAAATCTCCGTAAGAGCCATATATTCCTATGCCAATATCAACGTAGGAGAAGAAAATGGCAGATTCAGGACAAGTGGTAGTAAAGAGAGTACGCCAGGTCCCCGGTTCGACAGGTTACGCCACTACTCGACCAACAACCGAAAGAACCCTCTTCCAAGCCACGCGCGAATTGGCTATGTTTTGCAGAACGCGTTCCACCGAAAGAAATTGGCTATGTTTCGCAAAACCATCTCACGGCGGGAAATTGGCTATGTTTCGCAAGCCAGCACAAACGCCGGAAATTGGCTATGTTTCGCAAAACCATCTCAGGACGGGAATTTGGCTATGTTTCGCGGAGCGCTCGGCCGAAGGAAATTGGCTATGTTTCGCAGCCGGACCGCAGCTAGAAATTGGCTATGTTTCGCAGAACACCTCCGCAGCCGCCCAACCAACGCCCACGGAACAACCGCTGTTATATGATGTGTCGCTATGAGAACCATTTTCGGCACACTCGCCCTCGTCCTCACCCTCTCCCCGGCTTGGGCGCAGCTCTCCCCAACGGCCACCTGGACAGCGCGTCTCTTCGGCGATTATCAAGTCACGCCGAACATCACATATCTCCTCGCAAACAATTACGAGAACAAGCTGGATGTCTACAAGCCGAAAAATGCCGCCGGACCTACACCCACAGTCATCTACATCCACGGCGGCGGATGGACGGGAGGCACCAAGGAAGCTTCGATACTGAGCATCCTCCCCTATCTCGATATGGGCTGGGCAGTCGTAAACGTCGAATACCGTCTGGCCAAAGTTTCCATCGCGCCCGCAGCAGTCGAAGATTGCCGTTGCGCGCTGCGTTGGGTAATCAAGAACGCGAAGCAGTACAACTTCGACGTCACTCGTCTGATCACGACTGGAAACTCTGCCGGCGGACATCTCGCCCTGACTACGGGGATGCTGCCGGATTCAGCCGGCCTCGATCGCGAATGCTACGGAACCGAAGATCTGAAAGTTGCTGCCATCGTGAATTGGTATGGAATCACCGACGTCGTCGATGAGCTCGAGGGTCCGAACCTGAAGGCCTACGCGGTCACCTGGTTGGGAAGTTTGCCCAACCGTGAAGAAGTGGCGCGGCGCGTGTCACCCTTGCAGTACGTCAGAAAAGGTTTGCCGCCGATCATCACCATTCACGGAGACGCCGATCCGACAGTGCCTTATCAACACGCCGTGCGTCTCCAGAAGGCCCTGAACGAGGCGGGCGTTCCAAATCAACTCGTAACAATTCCTGGCGGCCATCACGGCAACTTTACGACTGAGCAGAATATCCACGCCTTCACGGAAATCTTTGCGTTTCTCAAAAAGAATGGGTTGATGTAATAGCGCTACGGTTTGACGTGCTCCAGCGCCTTCCAGTCTTCGTGGAGAACAACGCCCCGGTCGAGGCCTTCCTGATCGCTTAGCAGATATTCGCCTCGATTGTTCACCCACGCGTGTCCGTACTGGTTGCTCAGGTCGATGGTCTCACCGGTCGAAGGATTGCGGTACGTTTCCACGCCGCGGGTACCCTGGCTCATGCTGTTGAACGTGTGGTCGTTCGTTGCCGATCTCTGTTCATACCCTTTCGTAATAATGGCGTCGGTTTCTTCGCCGGACCGGCGGATGATTTCAGACCGCTTGCCGGCGCCACGAATGCCGTTGGCTTGGATATTCTGCTCAACGCCCGAGATCTTGGCCTGCCACGTAGCGTCGACCCGAATGGTAGAGACGACCAAGTCGAAAAGCTTTTCTTTTGACACAAGCTGGCCCTGGGGAGCGCGCTCGACAAACATGTACGTCGAGGAGCAACTGTAAGCGAACGCCTGCCCCATACCGCCGGATCGTCCATTGTAGACCTGGCCGAGCGTTCCACGAGTGCTGGTAACGGCGGTGATCCACTCCTCCACCGGCTGCCCGTTGAGTGTGTATTGAACCAATGCCCGCGCCGCGTCGGAGCGTATGCTGACTTTCAAACCATACTGCGTAGCCTGCGCCTCGGCTTGACGGGCCTGTTGTCGCAGCGGCTCGTTGACCTTCTGCAGCGGCTCGATGCTGACAAGCCGCGCGCCCGGCCGAACCTTCGGGACTATATAACGCCGGAGAAAATCCCCGGCAGCCATCGGAGGCATAATATCGCACCCGGTTCGGCCCGTCTGAGCGCCTTGCTGAGCAGTCATGCGCATCGCTTGCAACGTACCGGGGTCGTCCGCCCACTGCCAGGTGTACGCGGGAAGCAGGTCCATGCTCACGCGGCCATCGCCGCTGTAGCGTGAAAGGAGGTTTGCACCATGCTGCACCCGTGGTCCTTTCCGTAGACTGCTTGGCCTTGAAACTGCCAGTCCGCGGGAAGCAGCATGCTGGCCGCCAGCATCGGACGCTCGAAGCCGTCCTGGTCGATCAGTTGAACCTTTTTCAAGCGGTAGTAGTTGGCGCCTGTCTGCGCGAATAAGGAGAAAATGGCCAGTCCCCCGTAATCGCCACCCAGGCGACACGTCTCCATAACAGGTATTTCGGTTTCATAAGACGTTCTCGATATCATACAAATACGGCGAGTCCGATGCTGCGCCCGAAGTCTTCGGTGGAAGCTTAATGGAACCCGGGCTCGGCTTTCTGCGTTCACATTCTTGATAGGTCCAACAATTTAAATGAGACAAGTCCAAGGTCATCTTTCGCTGTTCCTAGCTTCTCTACTGCTCGCCGGTCCGTGCGCCGGCGAGAGCGCGGTCAGAATCGATCCGGCTCCAGGCAGTTGGTTGACTCGTCCCTATCGCCCGAGATACGTTCCGCCCATCAATTTAACTAACTCGCCACGCCTGGAGTCCCTGGTTCGGGCAGGCAACCTCTATCTTTCAGCTTCGGACGTGGTTGCGTTGGCAATTGAGAACAATATCGACGTCGAAGTTCAGCGGTACGGACCCCTGCTGGCCCAAGAAGTACTGCGGCGAGCCCAATCCGGAGGTGCGTTGCGAGGCGTCGGTGTCAGTGTAGCGCCGGGTCCTCAAAGCGTGAGCCTGCAAGGTGTGAGCGTGAGCGGCAACGGCGGTGGTATTACCGCTTCGGGCGCCGGCGTCAGTTCAGGCGGCGGCATTGTGACTCAGCTCGGTCCGGCCATTCCTCAGCTCGATCCAACGATTTCCGGATTCGCGAGTTTTCAACACTCCACAACTCCGCAAAGCAATACGTTCCTCACCGGGACCACTGCGCTGACCCAGGATGTCCGCGCGTATCAGGCGCAATACTCTCAGAATTGGGTGTTCGGGCTGAACGCGCAGATGACATACGCCAGCAACCACATCAAAGTGAACAGCCAGTCATTCAACTTGAATCCTTTTACGTCGGGTGACCTGGATCTGCAACTGACGCAAAACTTGTTGCAAGGCTTCGGATCGGCGGTCAACGGCCGGAACATTCGTGTACAGAAAAATAACCTGAGAGTGACCGATCTCCAGTTCAAACAACAGGTAATCGCCACCGTTACCGCGGTACTCAATTTATATTGGGATCTGGTCAGTTTCAATCAGGACGTAAAGGCGCGCCAAAGCGCAGTGGATGCGGCGCAGACTCTATGGGACGACAACAAGAAGCAGGTGAACCTCGGCGCGCTTGCCGAGATCGAAATCACGCGCGCGGAGGCTCAGTTTTATGCGAGTAAACAAGACCTTGTGATTTCGCAAACCAACCTGCTGCAGCAGGAAACGGTTCTCAAGAACGCCCTGAGCAGAAACGGAGTCGCCAGTGCCAATCTGGCTGATGTCCATGTGATCCCGCTCGATTCGCTGGTGATCCCTCCAACCGATGAGATTAAACCGCTGGGAGAACTCTATGACGATGCGCTCGGTCACCGGGTTGAAATTGAACAAAGCCGCATCAACATCGAAAGTAACAAGTTGAACCTGGTGGGCATCAAGAATTCCTTGAAGCCCACCTTACAGGCTTTCGCCGAGCTGACCAACAATGGCTTGACGGGCGACCTGACCGCATTGGGAGCGCAGCAGCCGGGTCTGGGATATCTTGCCGGGGGATATACCAACCTGTTGGCTCAAATTGCGCGGCGAAACTTCCCTAACTACTCCGCTGGCATCTCCCTCAACATCCCGCTTCGTAATCGCGCCGCACAGTCCGACTATGTAACCAGTCTGATCGAAATCCGCCAAAACGAGTTGACTCTGCAGAAGAACATGAATCAGATACGAGTGGACGTGCGCAACGCCGTCATCGGGTTGCAGCAGGCGCGGGCGCGCTACGACTCTTCGGTGCAAGCACGGATTCTCCAGCAGCAGACGTTGGATGCGGATCAAAAGAAGTACACGTTCGGCGCCACCACGGTTTATCAGGTCGTCCAAGATCAGCGCGATCTGGCGACCGCCCAAAACGGCGAGGTGCAGGCGATGGCGAACTATAGCCACGCACGCATCGCGTTCGACCAGGCCCTGGGCAAAACGCTCGAGGTGAACAATATCTCTCTGGAGGAAGCGTTGTCCGGCAACGTTTCCCACGCCTCATCGATCCCTGCAAATTTGCCGCCTCAGGAGAAGAAATGACGGTCCGCAAATTTATCGCCGCGGGATTGTGCTACTCGTGCCTGCTTTCCCAGGCCTTGGCGCAGCAGGCTTCCATAGAACCGGTTCGGCCTTCCACCTCGTGGTTTTTGCGGCCTTACCAGGCGACCGAAGTGCCGCCTATTCGTGTTCAAAACACCGGCCGGCTGGGCGATCTTGTTCGCGCAGGGATTCTGTACCTGACCGCGCAGGACGCTATTGCGCTGGCCTTGGAGAACAACATCGATCTGGAAATTGCCCGGTACAATCCGTTCTCTCTGCAATGGCGATTAGAACGGGCACAAGCAGGCGGAGCTTTGCCTGGTGTACCCAGCGGGGCGTCACAGGCAGGTTCGGTGGCCAGCGGGCAAGGCGTCGCGGGCAGCCAATCCTCCGCGGGCGTCACCTCCGCGGCTGGCGGAGGAACCGCCGGTGCAGTCGGTAATGCTACGGTTACCCAGATCGGACCCGTTACACAAACGTTAGATCCAACTGTTCAAGAGGCGACCACGTTTTCTCATAAAACCGCCCCGCAACCGAATTCCACCCAGAGCAATACGCCCGTCTTGATTACGAATACACGCGTGTCCACCGCATCCGTGCAGGAGGGATTCCTTACCGGCGGCAGCGTGACCGGTTCTTTCGGCGAACACTACCTGAACGAGAACGCACCGTCCGATCTGCTGAATCCGTCAGTAGCCCCGAATATCGCGATTTCGTTCCAGCACAATTTGTTGCGCGGCTTCGGCGTTGCCGTCAACTCACGCTCCATTGAGGCGGCCAGAATCAACCTGAATTCGTCGGATCTGAATTTTCGAACGCAGGTCATCATCGCCACGATCAATGTCCTGAATGCCTACTACTCGCTGGTAGCCGACGATGAAGACGTGAAGGCCAAAAGGAGCGCTCTGGAACTGGCGAAGACGCTCTTCGAAGACAACAAAAAGCAGGTGGAGATCGGGACACTGGCACCGCTCGACCTGACCACAGCGCAGGCGCAGATTGCTTCCGCGTCACGGGACCTGGTGATTTCCGACACGAGCCGGCAACAGCATGAGGTGCAACTCAAAAATCTGATCAGCCGGGCAGGAATTGCTGATCCCGCGTTGGCAAACGTACAAATTATGCCGCTGGATCGAATCGTTATACCTAGCGAAGACAATCTGCCGCCGCTCAAAGAGCTGGTGCAGAAAGCGACCGCGAATCGAGCGGATCTGGCAGCAGAGCGGGCGGCTGTAACAAGCGCGCAAATCTCCGCGCTCGGAACAAGGAATGGGATTTTGCCGTCACTCGTCGCTTTTGGCGGCGACACTCAGGCGGGCTTGGCGGGAAGAGGCAAGACCGCGACGATCCAGGGGCACGTAATAAGCCCCGACCTGCGATTCGTTGGTGGGCTGGGAACTGCGCTCAGTCAAGTTTTCTCGCCAGATTTTCCTTCGGCGCGCATTGGAGCGTTCTTCCAGGCTCCAATCCACAACCTTCAGGCGCAGGCGGACTATGGAATCGATCAGCTTCAACTGCGGCAACAGGAACTAACCACGCGCAAGGATCACAGTCAAGCCGAGGTCGACGTGCTCAATGCGGTGGTTGCGCTGCGTCAGGCCAGAGCCCGGTACGAGGCGGCGGTCCAGAATCGAATCCTCGATGAACGGCTGTTGGATGCGGAGCAGAAGAAATTCGGACTGGGGGCATCCACGCCTTATGCCGTTATTCAACAACAGCGGGACCTCTCCGTCGCGCAGTCAACCGAAATCGCGGCCGAGGTCAGCTACAGCAGTGCGCGTATCGCTCTCGACCAGACCACTGGTGCGACGCTGGAAGCGAACAACATCTCCATCAGCGATGCGAAGGCAGGACGAGTGAGCCGGCCTTCAGCGCTGCCGGCCACACTACCAGACCGGCCATAAACGCTGTTACCATCGAGCATCTTGGCGTCGCCGAAATTAAATCACTTTCAGCGCTTCTTTTCGGAGCTTGGCCCGGGCCTCATCACTGGTTGCGCGGATGATGATCCGTCGGGAATCTCCACCTATTCCGTCACCGGCGCGATGTTCGGCTACGGTCTGCTCTGGACCGCGCTTGCTTCTTTCCCGATGATGGCCGCGGTCCAACTGATGTGCGGCAGGCTGGGCATGGTGACCGCGCGGGGACTTGCCGGGGCAGTCCGAAAACACTATCCAGGATGGGTTCTATGGAGCGCATGCCTGCTGTTGATTGTGGCAAATGTAATCAACATCGCCGCCGACCTCGGTGGGATGGGAGATGCGACTCAAATGATCACCGGCGTCAGTTCCCTGGTCTGGACACCGCTATACGCCGCGTGCATCGTCGGATTCCTGTTCTGGTCTTCCTACCGGCAGATAGCGAACGTGTTCAAATGGCTGACGCTGGTTTTGCTCGCCTATCTGTTGACCGCTTTCCTTGCCCATGTCGACTGGCACGAGGCGCTGCGCGCGACCTTCATTCCGCATCTCGAGTGGTCCCGCGAATACATGTCGGTCCTGGTAGCCATTCTGGGAACCACAATTTCTCCCTATCTCTTCTTCTGGCAGGCGGCGCTCGAAGTGGAGGAAGAGCGCGCGATGGGCAGGACGTTGGCGCAACGGAAAGGCGCGACCAATGAGGAACTTCGCCGGCTGCGGACCGATGTGCTCGCCGGCATGTTCTTCTCGAACATCATCATGTTTTTTATCATCCTGACCACCGCCGCGACTTTACATTCCCACGGAGGGACAAAGATCGAGACGGCCAAACAGGCTGCCGAAGCGCTGAAGCCTCTGGCCGGACACTTCGCCTATCTGCTCTTTACGTTGGGGCTGGTGGGCACGGGTATGCTCGGGGTTCCAGTGTTGGCCGGATCATGCGCTTATGCCATCTCCGAGGCCGCTGCATGGCGGGGCTCGCTGGAGAAGAAGCCGCGCGGAGCAAGACGGTTCTATGCTGTGCTGGCAGTTGCAATGTTCATCGGCTTGGCACTCGACTACATGGGACTGGATGCGGTGAAAATGTTATTCTGGTCCGCGCTCGTAAATGGCGTTCTGGCTCCGCCGTTGATTTTACTGATCGTTTTGCTCACCAGCAATCCGAAGGTGATGGGAAACCGGGTGAATTCTCCGCTCTTGAGAATCGGAGGATGGGTGACATTCGCCATCATGACGGCGGCGGCCATCGGCATGTTCATCGCGTAATCGCGGAAACTTTAGCGGACGCGAGGCATCCGTTACGTTATGACCGGTGTTTCAGTGAATTTCTCTCGTGCTATTTGTGTCATTTTTCTGGGAGTTTACATTCTGGCTCCCGGCTTGTCATTTGGTCAGGAACCAACTGCGACCGAACCGACGGAACCCGAATCGAAAAGGCTTTTCGGTATTGTTCCCAATTACAGAACTTCTCCCAGTCTGGTGAATTACACGCCTCTGACTCCAGCGGGAAAGTTCAAGATCGCGGGCCAGGACGCCTTTGACCGCGGCACTATTGTGCTCGCTGCCGCGTTCGCTGGAATCGGTCAATTAAGCAACTCAAATCCGTCTTTCGGTCAGGGAGCGGCGGGATATGGCCGGTATTTCGGCACTTCCTATGCGGATTATGTGATTGGCGACTACATGACGGAGGCGATTTATCCAACCTTATTGCATCAGGATCCCCGATATTTCCGCCGGGGGACTGGAAGCGCTGTGTCGCGGTTGGGATACGCGGCCGCCCAGATTTTCTGGACCCATAAGGATTCGGGCGGAACGCAATTCAACTACTCGGAAGTCTGCGGCAACGCGACTGCGGTGGCGATTTCCAATGCGTATTATCCGGACAACCGGACGGCATCGGACGCGGTATCGAGACTCGGCACCCAACTCAGCGTGGACATGGCGTCGAATGTTTTAAAGGAGTTCTGGCCCGACATCACGCGGAAGTTTTCGAAGAAACAGCGCTCTTCCACACCGTGAGAAATGGTGGGCGTTCACAGGATCGAACTGTGGACCTTCGGTGTGTAAAACCGACGCTCTAACCATCTGAGCTAAACGCCCGCCGCGTGGTAACTCTCGATTCAGGTTAGCATGCCAAAATCAGTTCCTCCGCAGTCTCCCCTAAACTGATTACATATCTTTCTACTTTCAAATCAGCACTGGCCTCGGAGCGGGCAACATCGGCGACGAGATTATGTCGTGGGCCTTCTGGGATCATTTGCCTGCCGCCGCGCGGCTGGAAGTGGAACTGTTTCCGGCACATGTCTTGAACCGCGAGCGATACCCCGTGCGCTTCGAATATCTGCCGGTTAGCGAGAACGGCGCCGCGCGGGCAGCAGAGGCTGGAATCCCGGGGCTGCTGGCGTGTGGTACGCCGGTGAACGAAACCGAAGGTCTCGATTTTCCCATGCGGTTTATTGCGGAAAGGTTACGGTGCTTCCATCAACACGGAGTACCGGTCGACGCAGTCGGAGTCGGTATCGACTGGCTGCATTCCAAACGCGGACGACAGTTATTTCAGGAAGATTTCCTGCCGATCCGCTCTTGGACAGTTAGGACTGCCGCGTGCCGCGACGCGCTCATCGATCTCGGCGTCCGGGAAGATCGGATTATCGTTGGCGCGGACTGGGCGTGGCTCTATCGTCCGCGTAAGGATCTCCGGGAGTGGGGCGCCAAGACGTGGGCATCGCTGGGAATCGACCTCGCGCGGCCATTGCTAGCGGTCAACCTGGTCAATCTCGTGTGGCGCTCGCGTTCGGACGCGAAGGCCGAAATGGCATCTGCGCTCGATTGTCTCCAGTTCCGGCACGGTTTTCAAATTGCGTTCTTTTGCAGCGAGTGCCGCAGCGGCGAAATGTTCGACTTTGCGGCGGCGAGCGAGGTGAAAGCGCTCATGGAGCGCCGGCCGGTGATTGTCCCGAATCTTTACTACTCGCCTGACGAAGCGCTTGGACTGCTAGCGCACGTTCAGATCGCCGTTTCGGCGCGATACCATTTTGCGGTTCTCGCGGCGATCGCCGGAACCCTCCCTGTGTGCATAGTGAGAGGACACAAAATGCGCGGACTGGTGGAGGAACTGGGCCTCGCCGCCTCCTGCACTATCGAGAAGGTGGATGCAGCAAAACTCGTCGACGACGTGCTCAGCGCGGATTCAGGCAGGAGCAAGTCCCTGGAAACGTTAAAGCTGCTGCGGACACACATGGCGGTCCGCGCAATGAACAACCTCGCTTTCTTCCGAATGTTCCATCCAGACAAATAGATAAACCTGCAAGGCATAATAGGTTCCTGGTGGCGAGATCTCCGAAGGCTTCAACCGACACAGGACGTTTGACGATTCTGATCGTCCAGATGGGCGGCCTGGGGGACGTAGTTCTGGTTTCGCACCTATTCACATCGCTCCGGGCCGGTTTCCCCAGCGCGAATCTTTTGCTGGCATGCCGTGCGCCCTTCGCGTCGATCTCCGCCTTGTTTCCCGATCCGCCGGACCAGGTGATCCCACTCGATTTCAGTCCGTACGACTGGAGCGCTCCAACCGGCGAGTTGTACGCCGCATTGGAACCGGTTGTTGCACAGTTGGAAGGTCTGCGGGCCGACATCGTAATTGCCGCGGAATATCAACCGACTTGGTTGAGTTGGTTTTTGGCCGCCATGGTGAAGCCCCAACGTGCGATCAAAGGCACGCACGCCGAGCGGCCGCGCGACCTTCTGCCCAGTGTGCTTGAGCATTTCGGTTTGGAGCGAAAGGAATTGGAAGGCCCAAAACCGCCGAGAGAACTCCATGAGTTGAAGCGCTATGAAGGAGTTCTCCGCTACATGGGCATCAGGATGGCGGCGCAACGGCCGTGGCAGTTACCCGATGACTTGAAGGAGAAGGCACGCCTCCGGCTGACGGAATTTGACATGGAAGCAGGGCGCTACTTACTGGGCTTCCCTCTCGGAGTTGCCAGCACGCCTGTTAAGAGATGGCCGAAGGCGGCATTTCTGGAGACGCTCGAGCGGTTGCGCGAGGAATCTTCCACAGCGGTTCTGTTCATTGGGGACTCTTCTGAAGAGGTGGAACTCCGTTCAATCGCGAGCGAACTCCGCGTCGAGACCGGACCGGTTGCCATGTTTGCCGGACAGCCTGGCGATCTTCCGGAGTCGGTGGCCTTGATCGCCAGTGCGAAGGCATACCTGGGCAACGACACCGGACCGATGCATATCGCTTCGGCTTTCCGCGTAGGCGGCGTTGCGGTGTTTGGCGGTGGGCACTGGCCGGCATATGCTCCGTGGGGCGGCGACTCTATCGCGGTTGTCCATCCTCTTCCCTGCTTTGGATGTAATTGGGATTGCGCATTCGGCCATGGCGTTTGTGTGGAGTCGATTCCGGTGGAGCCGGTTCTTTCGTCGCTGCGGAAAGTGCTCGCCGGTGGCGTTACGGAGCCTGAAATTGAAACGCTGGCGACACTGCCGGCGAGTTCGCTCGACTTGATTCGCGACGCGAGCCGCCGGTACCGTGAAGCACAGACGGACCGCGGGGAACGGCTCCATTCAATTCTTGAACTGCGCCGTCATGTGGGGATGCGCGATGAGTTCGTCGAGTCATTAGAGCAGATGGCCGCTGAGCGATTGAAGGCTCTCGAGGCGCAAAGTGAGGCACTCGAGCAGTTGCGCCGGGAATCGGACCGCCGGCGGGATGCGATCCACGAACTCACCGGGTTGCTGGAAATTCGTGATGCGCGGGTGGAAGAGAGCGAGAAGGTCGCCGAAGAGCGGCGGGCCGGACTGGACGAACTCAGCTCGGTGATTCAGGCACGGGATGCGCGGATTAAGGATCTCGAACAGGTCGCCGCCGAACGGTTAGAGGCTCTGCGGTCGCAGGATAAAGCGTTGCGGGATCTGCAGAACGAAGCGGATCTTCGCAAAGTTGGCCTGGATGAATTAACGGCTGCGATTCAAGATCGCGAATCGGTTGCGGCGGAGCGGCTGAGCGCATTGGAAGAGATGAACCGGCAAGTGGCAGCACGCGACAAGAGCCTGCTTGATCTGGATCGCACGGCTACGGAACGTCTGGAGGCTCTCCACACTCTGGATGATGCACTGAAGCAGGTTCAGGCCGAGTCCGCGAAACGGAGTGCCGGGCTGGAAGAATTGACGGCGATTCTCAAGATTCGGGGTGAGCGGATTTCCGAGTTGGAAACCATTTCCACGGAGCGTCTCGAGGCGTTGGAGGCCACTTCGACAGCGCTCGGGGACGTGCAAACTGAGGCAGATGCCAGACTCCGTGCGATCGAGGAACTGACGATAGCGGTGGCGGATCGGGAAGAGACAATTGCGGCCGTTCGCGCCGAATCTTCCAAACGCCTGGAGGCGCTCGAAGGGCTTGCTGCGTTGCTGGACGAACGCGACCGGATTGTCGGAGGGCTGCGTGCGGAGTCCGCAGAACGTTTGCAGGCTCTCGAGGCCACCGAAGCGGCACGCATCGCCGTGCAACAGGAGGCCGATGCACGTCTCACGGCGATGGAAGAGCTTACTGCGCTTTTGGCGGAACGCGATCGGGCTGCCGGGGCGGCGCGGGGTGCTGTGCAACAGGAGGCGGACGCCCGGCTCAGGGCAATGGAAGACCTCACTGCCCTTCTGGCGGAGCGCAATCGGGTTATCGACGAGCTTCGAGTGGAATCAGCCGAGCGCTTGCAAGCACTACTGGCCACCGAAGCAGCGCGCCGCGCTGTGCAACAGGAGGCGGATGCCCGGCTCAGGGCAATGGAAGACCTCACTGCCTTTCTAAAAGAGCGCGATCGGATTATCGAAGCGCTTCGGACGGAATCGGGAGAGCGCTTGCAAGCATTACTGGCCACCGAAGCGGCGCGCGGCGCACTCCAGGCCGAGTCTGAGAAGTTAAGAGCCACTCAGTTGGAGCTCGAGATGCAAATGGCGCAGCTTTTATTGGAAAATCAGACAATTCAGCAGCGGCTTATTGATTTTGAGCGAGAGAACTTGTACAATTCGGTCGTTCGGCAGACAAAGAAGTACTTCCACCGCGCCGTGCAGGATTCGCCGAAGCGATGAGAATCGCCGTCAATCTGAGACTGTACGTCAAGGGCGAGATCGGCGGCCTTGAAAACTACATCCGTCATGTTGTGTCCGCCCTGGACGCGAAGCAGAGCGTCGCCGGGTCGCCGCTGACCATATTCGCCCATGTAAATGAAGCCGATAACGTCCGGGAACTGGCGCCGGAGGCCACGATTGTTCCGGTTGTTCACGACACGGCCGTAGCGGCTATGGAATCGGAGTTGGCAAGAGGCAACTTCGACCTTTTATTTTGTCCGCTGCTGGTGCTGGATCCAATGAAGGTGAAGGTCCCGTCAGCCGTGATGATGCCCGACCTTCAACACGAATTCTTCCCTGAATTCTTCGATTCTGATACTTTGAAATGGCGCCGCCAAACCTACAGGCCGTCCACAATTCATGCGACCCAAATTTTTACGCTGTCGGAGCACGCAAAGAAAACCATCATCGATAACTTTCGCGTTGACCCGGCAAAGATCGAGGTAATTTATCTCGATGTGGACGATGAGTTTCGCGATTTTCATCCGCCGGAAGCTTCGGCAGCGTTCCGGGCGTTGCAGCTTCCTGAACAGTTCCTGTTTTATCCTGCCAATTTCTGGCCACATAAAAATCATGTCAATTTACTTCATGCGTTCAAGATCCTTCTGGCGAGGCGGCCGAATCTCGGGCTGGTTCTCACGGGCGCCGAGACCGGCAGTGATTCCGTTCGAAAGCTCATCAAGGAACTTGAGCTCCAGAGGAACATTTTCCTTCCCGGCTATGTGGATCGAAGCGTGCTCGTCGAACTTTACCGGCATGCAAGCGCCCTGACTTTCATTTCCCGATTCGAAGGATTTGGGATTCCGATTCTTGAGGCATTCCATGCCGGTACGCCGGTGGTCACATCGCGCGCGGGAAGCTGTGAAGAGATTGCCGGCGGCGCGGCAGCCGTGGTGGATCCGATCGATCCGTTCGCGATAGCGGCCGGCATCGACAGCGTCCTGAGCGATTCTTCTTTGCGCGAGCGCCTGATTGCGGCCGGCCACGAGCGCTCGCGGCATTTTTCGTGGGATCGCGCTTTCCGTCTGACGCTGGCAGCGTTTGAGCGGATTACGACGGGTGTCAAAGAGAGGGTGCCACGAATTGAGGTCCAGGGGTATCCGGTTGTGAGCGTGGTGACGCCCTCGTACAACATGGGGAGATTTATAAGGCATACCGTGGACAGCGTTCTTAACCAGGACTATCCGCACATCGATTACATCGTGATGGACGCCGGTTCTAAGGACGATACGATTGAGATCCTGAATTCGTATAGCGGGCGGTTGCGATTCGAATCGAAGCCGGACAAGGGCCAGGCAGACGCAGTGAACAAGGGTTTCTCGATCTCGCGAGGACAAATTTTTACGTTCTTAAACGCGGACGATACATACTTGCCCGGCGCAGTTGGGACGGCAGTGACCCATATGCTGGCGAATCCAACGATGGGAGTTGTCTATGGCGAGGCGAACTACGTTCGGGAAGATGGGACCGTGATCGGGCGCTATCCGACGCTTCCGTTCGATGCGCAAGTGCTCAATCACCGCTGCTTCATCTGCCAGCCTGCCGCCTTTATGTGGAGCGATGTGTTTCAGACCGCCGGCTTCATGAATCCGGACCTTCACTATGCGCTCGATTACGATCTCTGGATGCGCATTGCAAAGCTCTATCCGATGCTCAAGGTGGACGATTATCTGGCGACGTCCCGGATGTATCGCGAGAACAAAACGCTGGGCATGCGGCGACCCGTCTACATGGAGATCATGAGCGCTGCTAAAGTGCACTACGGGTATGTACCATTCGATTGGGTGTTCGGCTACGCTTCCTATTTGTTGGACCGCAAGGATCAATTCTTCGACGTATCGCATCCATCGCTACCAAAAATCATACTGAGCCTCGCGCTCGGCTCCTACTACAACAAGACGCAGATGCCTCGGTATTGGCGCGAGTGGGGCCTGCATCTTGGATTTGCGGGCAGCTTCGAAGGGCGTTACGGAGATGGATGGATTTCGAGGAGATATGTGCATGAGTGCGAGGTGGGCGCGAATTGCCGCGCGATCCGCATCGCCGGACGCCACCTTGCTCCGCTCAAAGAAGGACTGAACCTGAGCGTGAAGCTCGAGAATGCGGTAATCGGCGGGATTGAGGTGAAGGAGCACGGTCCATTTCAATTGGATATGAGTTGTCCCGCGGAGTTCCGTGACCGGAAAGTCCGGCTGATCCTCCAGGCGAATCGTACGTTCCGTCCCGGAGCGAACGGCGACTACAGGCGTCTCTCGTGCCTCATCGACTCGATTATTTTCGAGGGCAACGAGTAGGTCGAGTGAAGCAGCCACTAGTTACGATCGTCACTCCTTCATTTAATCAGGGACATTTTATTCGGGCGACGATTGAGAGCGTTCTTTCGCAGAACTACTCCGATATCGAATACATCATTATGGACGGAGGGTCAAAGGATGAGACGGCGGCTGTGGCTGCCGAGTATTCGAGCCGCCTCAAGTTCATTTCGGAAAAAGATCGCGGCCAGTCTCATGCGATTAACAAAGGTTTCCGCATGGCGCGAGGAGAAGTGATTTCGTGGTTGAACTCCGACGACACGATTTTACCGGGTGCCGTGGAGCATGCGGTCCGGGCTTTCGAGAGACATCCGGTACTTGGGGCGGTTTACGGTGAAGGATATCTCATCGACTATGATGGCGCGGTGAAATGCAGGTTTCCCGCGACGGAGCCATTCAATTTGTGGAAGCTCGTGCATTTGTCCGATTACGTGTTGCAGCAGACGCTCTACTTTCGGAAGCAGGTAATTGAGGAGTTGGGATATGTGGATGAATCGCTGCATTGGGGAATGGACTGGGATATTTTGATTCGCATCGGGAAGCGATATGGGATGGAATATATTCCGGAATACATGGGGTGCCTTCGGGAGTACGGTGAGGCGAAGACTTTTTCCGGGGGACGTAAGCGGTTTCACGAATTGGCGCTGATCATGAGGCGTCACGGAGCGCTTCGCTATCCTCCGGGGTACTTTACTTACGGACTGGATACATATCACAAATTGGTGTGTGATTGGATTCCTTCGCACCGGCTTCGAAAGGTTGTCAGCTATGCAGCTCATGTTGTGATTGCTCGGATTACTCGCGAGGCGCAAGGACTTTATTCGGACGGCTGGGCGAGTACGAGGTTGCAGTATATGCTTCCCGCTGGGCGTGGTTTGATACGAGTAAGCGGTGTGCTGCCGGATCTTGGGCCGGCGTTGCTGGGTCAACGACTTGTTGTCAAATGTGCAGGCCGGATTGTGAAGGACCAGGATATTCCTTTCGGTGAGTTCGCCTTCGAGGTTAGTTGCGATAGCCCGGGAGCGGCACTGGAGCTCGAGGTTCTCGCTTCCCGATTCGTGGTTCCGGCCAAAGCGGGATTGGGACCGGACCCACGGAAGCTGGCTTATATGCTGAAAGGAATTGAATGGGTTGGAATAGCCTCGTGATTTCCGGGGGGCTTATGATTCAATTGCGCGATGCCATGCTAGACTCCAACCTCATTTCACCCGATCGTAAACGGAACTTCCTCGCGTGGACCGGCGTACTTTTGTTGATCGCGCTACAGTATTGCCTGTTCCGGCAATTCACACTTCGCGAAATCGTCTGGACGCACCCCGCAGCATTTGATCAGGCTGGGTACCTTGTGAACAGCTACGATCTGTTCGAGCGGTGGCTCTCCGATGGATTCGTTGCAGCATTCCTACGGGCGCTCCATCCGAACGCTCCCACGGGTATGATGCTTCCGGCACAAGGAGCAGCTCTGTACTTGTTTCTGGGGGCAAATCGCCTTACCGCGCTCACTATCGTGTTTTTCTATTTCGCGCTAGCCGAAGTTGCAGTTGTATGGACAGTTCAGTGGCTAACTCGCTCGTGGAGCTTTGCTTTTGCCGCGCTATTTCTCGTCGCGCTCTCATCGAGCCGCTTTTATTGGGCGGGTGGTCTTTACGATTTCAGAATTGACTTGGTGGCTGCTTCTCTTTACGCGGTTTCGCTCTGCCTCGCAGTGCGATCAGAATTGTTTTTATCACGCCGGTTCACGATTGCATACGCGTGCGCGAGCGCTTTGCTCATCCTTTTTCGCTTCGTGGCGCTCACGTTCGTCTTCGGGGTACTCGGAGGTGTATTTCTCCTGTTGGGTGCTGGATACATACGGGGAGCAAGACAGGACGCGTTTCGCAATCGGCTAATTAACGTCGCTCTCGCATTCGGCATAATCGGGTTTCTGACCGCGCCTTTTTTTTTGCTGAACATCAAGCAGTTCGCCGCCTACTACGGAACCCATTTTGGACCCGACAAAGCCGTCCGCGCGGCCGAGCTCCACCTGGCCTCCGGCTGGGACCGTTTCATGTTTTATCCTCACTCGTTGGCCACGACGCATCTCGGCTGGTTTTTCTTTGCCGGGCTGGCAGTCTTTGCCAGCATCGTCGCAGCCGGTCGAATCGCTTCCATGCGCATGCCGTCCCCCGGCGAGCAGCAGCAAGCCTCGCCTTGGTACGACATCTTTCTTGCGTGGGCGGTTCTCGTTCCGGTGGTACTGCTCACTGTGGACGACACAAAATCTGGGATAATCGCCGGCCTGCTCGTCATTCCGTTAACGCTGCTGGCTGTAACAGCTGCTTACCGCGTGACCGGCGGCCCTCTTCTGCAGACTGCGGGCACGCGGATCGGCATCGGAGCTCTGATCGCTTTGTGCATTACCCATGAAGTAACTTGGTCCGCGCAGCACTCGCCTTTCGGCCGCAGCCGGCTGAGTGAGTTGCGGCTGTTAGAAGTCTACGATCTCATGGCCAAATATGGAGAGGATGCGAAGTGGACATCGTTGAAGGTCATCGCCGACCGCATTAATGATTACATGCTGCCTCAGGCGTTCACCGCTAGCACTTATGAGAGGACGGGCATACTTTACCCTGCCGAATTAACACTCGGTGGAACGATGCTTCCAGTGGAACCGAGTCGCGTATTGGCGGCGATCGACGTGGCGCAATTCGCCCTGCTTACCGTGACCAATCCGGGCTACGACGCGGCTCCGATCTATCCATTAGACAAGGAGATGATCGACATGAAATCCGCGATGTGGGAGCGCGCTTCTAAGAAGATGATCCTGCTGCGAAAGTTCGACTACAACGGCCATGAAATGGCATTGTTCGCTAAACTTGCTGTTCGAATTATAGGAGAATCCGGCGGTTGGCTCACAAGTGATGGCGCCACCCTCGATTTGCCGTGTGGCGTGATCGCAGGAAAGCACGCTTTGATGGTGGGAGGGCACACAATTCTTTCCGAATTCTTCCAAAACCATCTGATCGTCACCGCCTCGGTAATAGCCGCAGGTTCGGTGCAGCGTCTTCCGGATACGCCCGTACCCGTAAGCGATCGGTATCAGATCCGCCTAAACCTAAGCAACGCTTCCATCCCTCCCGGCGGCATGTGCGAGATCAAGATCGGATTCGACCGGTACTTCGTTCCAAACGAGCATGCGGTGAATTCGGACCCCCGCAAGCTCGTAATCCAAATTCCTACTGATTTTGAGCCGGAATAAATTGACACTCTGCTGCTGGAATGGCGTGATTCTTTAGGCACGGCTCCTATTACCATTGGGGGAATCCACAGTGATTCCTTTGAGTGGCCTCACACCTCAAAACCGGAGGCTGCTGCGTCCTGGTAAAACATCTTCACGGTATCGAGCGAATACTCGTGCAGATCTTTGTTCACGAGATTCAGTTTCTTAAGAATATCGGACGTCGCGGTGATGATGTGGCACCCGACAGCGTTGGCTTGAAACACATTCAGCAGTTCACGCGGGCTTGCCCAAATTAATTCCATGCCTGGATAGATAGAAACCATTTCGACGGCTGCCGCCATGATGGGCACCGGATCTCGTCCAGTATCGGCGATCCGTCCGGCGAACACCGACACGTACGACGGCGCGCGCCCGCCGAGCGCCGCGGCTACGTCGCGAACCTGATCAAGCGTCATCAGGGCAGTCACGTTGAGTTTCACGCCGGCCTTGGAAAGCTTGCAGATGAGGTCGAGCGCCGGTTCGCGGCGCGTGTTGGTGACCGGAATCTTGACATACACGTTTTCGCCCCAGGTAGTGATTTTGTTGGCCTGGCGCTCCATTTCATCGAACTCGTCGGCGAATACTTCGAGGGAAATCGGCCGGTCTTTAATGGAGCTGAGGATATCGCGCGAAAACGCTTCGTAATCCTTGATCCCGGCTTTGCGCATCAGCGTCGGGTTTGTTGTGAAGCCTTGTATTTTCGGATCGCGGTAAAGCTCCAGCATGGCTGCTTTTTCCGCGCCGTCGGCGAAGAGTTTCACCTGCAGGTCGTTTACATCTGGCACTGGACACCCCTTGGAAGCAGCCCTCCGAATCCAATCGGCCGCTTCAACGAGCGATCTCACCCGCGCCGCAGGTTCTCGCGCCGGCCCGCGTTCGCGGTACCCGTAGTCAATCAAAACTGCATGCACGCCAGCCGCATGTGCGGCGTCGACGTCCCGCCACCGGTCGCCGATAAGAAAGCTCTTCGACAATGGTAACCCATGGGCACGGGCAGCCTGCACCAGAAGTCCGGGACCCGGTTTACGGCAATCGCAGCCGTCCGTGTCGTCGTGATAGCAGACGAAGAAATCGTCAAGCGGAAGCTGGGCGCGCAAGTAGCCGTGCATGGCCTCCACGGCCTCGCGAGTCTGTTTGCCACGGGACACGTCTGGTTGGTTGGTAACGACAATCAGGCGAAAGCCAAGCTGCTTTAGCATTGGCAGCGCTTTGTACGCCTCGGGCAGGATTTCGAGATCTTCGAGGCGGTCGGGCGGATACGGCTTGCCGTCGCGCACTACCGCGCGGTTGATCACGCCGTCGCGATCCAAAAAGACAATTGCGTCTATCGTACCGACTCCCACTTCGTTTGTGTCTGCTTGAGATCCGGATGCGACACGAGCAGGTGCCAAACCACGGCCTGGAAGGCTTCGGAATGTGGTGTTACGTTCGTAGCGTTCACAGTGGGAACGATGACGCAGGCATTGGCCACTTTCGCTGTGTAACCGCCGTCGCGCCCGACGATTCCGAGAATGCGCGAGCCGACCGATTTCGCATACTCGAGGGCAGCGACAAGGTTCGGACTCACCTGTTTTTCGAGATTGCCGCCACCGACCGAGAAAATGAGCAGCGTGTCCGTGGGACGCAGACGGCTGACCTTCAACCACGAATCGAAAACGCTGGCCCATCCCTCGTCATTGGTTCGGGCCGTCAATTCGGAAACGTTGTCGGTGGGCGCATAAGTTTCGATTCCGACGATTTTCCGGAAATCGTTCACTGCGTGGGAAGCGTTTGCAGCGCTTCCTCCAACGCCCAGGATGAATAGCCTGCCGCCGGTTGTTCGGGTATCGGCGAGGATCGCCACCATCTTGTCGATGGCGCTGTGATCCAACTTCCCGACGATCTCGATGGTCTCGTTCAAATAGGTTTGTGTAAAGGTCATTTTGACACCGCCAGGTAGTTCGAAAGATCTTGAATGCCTTCGAGCGATCCGATTTCGTAAAATCGCATTTTCACCTCGAAGGCCGCAAGCTGATCGTCATGGAGGAGGTCCTGGTAGAGCTGGGCGAGATCGAACGGCTGGCCGTCGGGTACTCGAGCGAGCGCTTCGGCGCGCAGCATACCGAGGCCATAATCGATGAACTCCATGCGGGGCGTTCGATTTTTCTTATCATAAGTGAGGATGCGGCCATCGGAATACTCGACGTTGCTCGAGTCCCATCGCCCCTCGTTGCGGAACACCGTCATCAGGCCCGATTTTCCGCTCGCCTGAAACAAATTTGCCACGGCGCGATAATCGCATGGCAGGTAGGAGTCGCCATAGAGAATGAAAAATTGCTCTCCTAAGAGCGGCTGCGCCTGGCGGATTGCTCCCGCGGTTCCCAACAACACAGGACCATCGTATGAGTACTCGACGCGAAGGTCAAACGCCCTTCCGTCACCCGCGAAGCCGCGGATTGCTTCGCCAAGATGGCTAACGCATAGAACCACGTGGTCCACGCCATTTTGCCGCAACAGGCGAAGCTGATGGGCGATAAACGGCTCGCCATTCACTTCAATCAACGCCTTCGGAATGGACTTGGTGAGTTCGCCCAGGCGAGTGCCCAGTCCGCCGGCCAGGATGGCGACCGGGGGCATCATTGGACAACGATTTTGGTGCCCTCAAAGTCGAAGCGAAAGCGAATTTCGCGCAACCCGGCTTGTGAAAGTACGTGCCGGAGCTGCATCTTGTCTTCCGCATAGAACATCAGGAAGCCCCCTCCGCCCGCTCCGATCAACTTTCCCGCGAGCGCGCCGTTGGCTCGTGCAAGTGCATACCACTGGTCGATTTGAGGGTTGCTCATACCGTTGGACCTTTGCTTCTTGTATTCCCAGTGGACGTTCATCAGGTCGGCGAAATCGCGCAGGCGCCCGGTTTCCAAGGCTTCCTTGCTCTTCAGTCCTATTTCTTTCACGAAGTGCAGGTTGTCGATCATTTTGTGATCGTCGCTCTTACTGCGGGAATCCTGATCTTTCAGAATCGAGCTGGCGGAACGCGAGTAGCCGGTGAAAAACAGGATCAGATTGTCTTCTAGATTGTTCAAAGTTTCGGTTTCAATCCGCAGCGGAACAGCGTCCACTGTGTCGTCCGGGTTGAAAGTGAAACAGGTGAGGCCACCGTATGCAGCGATGTACTGATCCTGTTTTCCGATGGGCTCGCCCAAGCGGTCGATTTCTACCTCGCATGCCTGAGCGGCCAGATCGTAAGGCGGGACTAAATTCTTCTCGTGCGCGTGCAAGGCCTTCAGCAATGCGGTTGTGAAGCTTCCCGAGGAGCCAAGGCCGGTGCCGGCTGGGATGTCCGCCATGGATGTAATTTCAATTGCGCAATCGCGAAGATGGACAAGCCTCAGAGACTCGCGGATGATAGGATGCTCCAATTCGCCGACCGACTTCGCCTTCTCCAGCCGCGAATATTTGAGGATGATCTCGCCATCGAACGTGTGATGAATGGTGATGTAGACGTATTTGTTAATCGCGGCGGCGATGAGGAAACCACCAAACTTGCGGTAGTAGGATGGCAGGTCGGTTCCACCACCACCTAGAGAAAGTCGCAGTGGGCTGCGTGTGATGATCATAGAGTGCTCTTCTGATAAATCGCGCCGACAATTTCTAGCGCCGCGAGTGCGTCCTTCAAACCCGGCCCCTTTTGCGTTCCGGATTCAATCGATTCCAGGAATACGGTCAGCTCTGTCTTCCAGGAAAGATCTTCGCCTGGATACTCCCAAATTGTAGTTTCCGGCGGGCCCATCTGCGGGAGCATCCTGTAATACGAGAGACGCTCGACACCGTAGCTGCCACCCAGTCCGTCGATCTGCAGCTTGCCTTCGCGCCCGTAGATTTCGAACGAAAACATATTCTTCCATTCGGAGCAACTGGCGTGCAGCCACGCCGTCTGTTTCTTGGCAGTCCTCAGATAAAGGAACCCGTTATCATCGACCGGCATGTTCCAGAAATACGTGCCGGCGTGACCTTCAACGTGAACGAACTCACCCAAACACCACCTCGCCAGATCGATTAAATGCACACCCTGGTCAAGAAGCTCCCCGCCCCCGGATATTTTGGGGTCTGCACGCCACTCTCGATCGTAGCCCACGCGGCCGCCATGTCCGTATCGGCCACGGATGAACATCAGCGGGCCTAGAACGCCGGAGTCCAGAATTTCCTTCGCCTTCCAGAGAGCGGGATGAAACCGATGATTGAACCCAACCTGTACGCAAACGCCTGCCTGTTCGGCGGCCGCCAGAACCGGACGCAACTCTTCCGCATTTCTCGCGGCTGGCTTTTCCACCAGGACATGTTTGCCGGAAGAGACGCTGGCGAGGGTAATCGGCGCCAGTTGATCGTTTGTGGTGGCGATCACCACAGCGTCCACTGTTGGTTGGGCAATGACCTCGCGCCAGTCCGCGGTGGCCAGGGTGGCGCCCGATTGTTCAGCGAGGGCGCGGGCGCGATCCAACGCGATATCCGCCGCGGCTACGATCTGGTGACTCTGGCGCAGGGCGCGCATGCGCTTCATTCCGATCAAACCGCATCCGACGATTGCGAAGTTCATTCGTTATTCCAGTCTCCGGCTTGCTCCTGCGAAAATAATCCCGTTGTTTCTAATTGCATTTTGAAGGTCGCCAGTCCGGATGAGACACGTATAAACACGTCGCGGGCCAGGACAAGAGATAACTATTTTAATCCAACGGAACCAAAGAGATCTAATGTTATAGTATCAGTTTGGTGTAAGATCTCAGCTTACACTTTCCCGTCTTTTTCTCTGATCGAATGAATCCAGCAGTGAACATCTCGTTGATACTTCCCGCGTTCAACGAGGCGCGAGTAATTCGGAACACAATCGAGGAGGCGGTGGCCTATTTTCGGAGGCGTGGACTTTCGTATGAGATCATCGTCGCCGCCGACGGAGACGATGGGACTCGCGAGATTGTGCGGGAGATGGGTAAGGCTGATACCGCGGTTACCGCTATCGGCTCGCCCCAGCGGTCCGGTAAAGGGCGCGGGATTCGTAAGGCGGTTGAGATAGCGGCCGGCCAGGTGATCGGCTATGCCGACGCGGACAATAAGGTTCCTATCGACGAATTGGACAAACTACTCCCATTGATCCAGAACGAAGGCTATGCCGTGGCGTTCGGCTCGCGAGCAATGGCGAAATCGTCGATCGAGATCAAACAGCCACTCTACCGGCAAATCGGCTCGAGGGGTTTTTATCTGTTTCTGAAGCTGGTCATTGGACTGGACGGCATTCGCGATACTCAGTGCGGATTCAAGATGTTTTCCCGGCAAGCAGCGAAATGCATCTTTGGACTGCAGAAGGTGGACGGCTACATGTTCGATGTGGAAGTCCTGCTTCTAGCGAAACGGCTCGGGTTGAAGATGATAGAAGTACCCATTCGATGGCATGACGATGCAGATAGCCGTCTGGATCTGATTGGTGGAAATCTTCGAAACGTCAAGGATGTTATTAGTATTCGATTCTCGCTGCCCCGGATCGGTGAGGATGGAAGGGAGAAATCAAGATGAAAGCTTTTGTTACAGGCGCCGCAGGGTTCATTGGAAGCAACCTTGTGGATCGCCTCCTGCGGGACGGTCATTCCGTCGTCGGATTCGATAATTTCTCTACCGGACAGATGCAGTTCCTCGAAGGCGCACTTCGAACTCCGGTATTTCAACTCGTTCGAGAAAACCTGTCCAATGTGGATGCCATTGCCCAAGCGATCTCCGGGGCGGATATTGTTTTCCATCTCGCCGCGAATGCCGATGTTCGTTTTGGAACTGACCATCCGCGAAAGGATTTGGAACAGAATACACTCTGCACCTCGAACGTTCTGGAAGCCATGCGCCTGGCCGGCGTCCGCCGGATTGCCTTTTCGTCAACTGGGTCGATCTACGGCGACTCGGATGTTATCCCAACGCCCGAAAATGCGCCTTTTCCCATCCAGACGTCGCTGTATGGCGCCTCGAAACTCGCCTGTGAGGGGCTGATTTCCGCCTACTGTGAGGGGTTCGGGTTTACCAGTTACATTTTTCGCTTTGTTTCTATCCTGGGAGAGCGCTACACCCATGGTCATGTCTACGACTTTCTGAATAAGTTGCACGTCAATCCGCACAAACTCCAGGTGCTTGGCGACGGCAAGCAGCGGAAGTCCTACCTGTATGTTCAGGACTGTCTTGACGCAATATTCACTGCACTGGAACGGGCTACGGGCAAGGTGAATATTCTCAATCTTGGACAGAACGAATATTGCAATGTCAACGATTCAATCGGTTGGATCTGCGAACATCTCGGCTTGTCGCCTGAACTCGAATATGCGGGCGGCGACCGAGGATGGATCGGCGATAGCCCGTTTATCTTCCTCGATTGCTCGCGCGTTCGATCTCTCGGGTGGAACCCGCGGCTTAGTATCCGTGATTCGGTGATCCGTACCGTGGACTATCTTCAGCAGAATCGGGAATTGTTGGCCCGGCGGGCGAAGGTCCACGCCTGATCACTGGACAGTCCACGTTCCTTTTTGCTGCCAACCCGGCGTGAGCCCCTCGTTGTCGATTGCATAAACATAGACGTTTCGCGGCCCGTTATATGCTGCTTTAAAGGTCATCGAGAGGGTAAGCACGACATTGTTTCCGCTGCTTGTAAACCCAGATCCCGGGCCATTGATGGCACATTGGCTATTTTGGACACTACCGGCAACTCCGAGCGTAACGGGGCTCCAAGTGGACCCATCATCGGATGCTAATAAAATCCCACCTGAAGGGACAGCCACCTGGATATAGCACGAATGAGATCCGTTCAGAGAGGAATTTATCAGGATGAGCGATTGTTGAATGTCGCCAGCCCCGTTTGCGTCGGTTAGGGTGAACTGAAAGACGCGAGAAGTGCCGATTCCCGATGTCGGACTGACGCTGGTAGTAGGAGGAACTCCACCGGTTACAGTCCACGTTCCTTTCTGTTGCCAATCGAGTGTGAGTCCTTCGTTGTCGATCGCGTACACGTAGACATTTCGAACCCCGACATAGGTGATTGTGAAGCTAATGGCCAGGTTGAGTACGATGCTACTTCCGTTTGTGGACACACTCGAGGTCTGGCCGCTGATGCCACATTGGCTATTCTGAACGTTGCCGGCGCCGCCGAGCGTAACTGGGCTCCAAGTGGATATGTCATCCGACGCCAATGACACGGTGCTCGAACCGGCAGCCACTTGTATGTAGCAAGAGTGAGATCCATTCAAGGAACTGTTGATCACAATCAGTGCCGACTGAATGTCTGCCGCTCCGTTCTGATCAGTTAGGGTGAACTGGAACACTTGGCTTGTTCCGCTTCCCGACGCGGGGATTACGCTGCTATTCGGCGGGGCGCCGCCTGGTACCGTCCATGTTCCTGCCTGTTGCCAGCCGGTTGACAGACCCGCATAATCGATCGCATAAACGTAGATATTTCGTGTTCCGACGTACGTCGTCGTGAAACTCATTGCAAGAGTAATTACAACATTATTTCCGCTGCTGGAGAGTGCCGAACCTTGGCCGTTGATAGCGCATTGGCTGTTCTGAACGCTTCCGAGGCCATGAAGCGGAACGTTGCTCCAGGTGGAACCGTTGTCGGACGCCAAAGCCACAGTCCCGGCACTTGGGGTCACGGATATGTAACATGAGTTGGTCCCGTTCAATGAGGAATTTACCAGGATTAATCCCTGTCGAATATTTGATGCCCCGGCCGTATCCGTGAGAGTGAATTGAAATGATTGACTGACTGCGCTCCCACTTGCAGGACTGACGGATCCCGTCGGCGGTACGCCGCCCGGAATGGTCCACGTCCCGGCTTGCTGATAGCTGGTCATTTGCCCGGCAGTATTGCGGATGGAAGCATAAATATTGCGAGGTCCGGTAAAGATATTTGAGAATGCAACTGGGATCGTTAACGTCAGGCTGGTCGAATTCGTAGTCACGGATGCACCCGCTCCGGTCAAGGTACATTGGCCATTGGAAACCGTTCCGCTTCCTAAAGTAAGCTGCTTCCAGGTATTCGACGTATCGTTATACAGTTGCACGAGTCCCGCCACCATATCGTAGAGAAAGAAGCAGGCGTTACTACCCGACAAGACATTATTGATGAGTACGATCCCTGCATTCATGTCCCCGATTCCGGCTGGGTCTGTAAATACAAACTGGAATGTCTGGCTTGGGCCGCTCCCGGTAGACGGACTCACCGTAGTGCTCGGACTGCTGGTCGCCGTGCCCAACTTGGTCAGAAACCCGTTTCCCTCGGTAAGACCGAACGACTGAAATGCCTTTAATAAGGGGAAGTCTGTTGAGGTCGTCTGACCTACAACCCACACGCCATTCGAGGAATCCACTTTGATGGATGTTCCCCCGTCGGATCCGGTGCCCCCTAGATAGCTGCTAAAAACAAGCGCAGTTCCGCTGGGATTGATCTGAGAGATGAATGCGTCGTATGGCCCGGCCTTTGTACTCTGTATGGCAGCCACGAGTGGGAATGTCGACGAAGCCGTATTACCCGTGACGAAAGCATTACCGGCGGCATCCACCGCGATCGCTGTTCCTGTATCCAAACCAAGGCCACCAAGGTAGGTGCTATAGACAAGCGATGACCCGGGTGGGTTCAACTTGGTCACAAATGCGTCCAATAACCCGCCGCCATGCCCGGTTTGCAACGGAGTGGCGAGAGGAAAGTTCGTCGAACAGGTCACTCCGGCGACATAGGCGTTTCCGGCTGCGTCGACGGTGATCCCGTTTCCCTGCTCAGGCTGCCCGGGACCGCCACAGCTACCACCCAAGTAAGTGCTGTATATCAGGCTCGCGCCGTTCGCAGCTAGTTTCGCAACAAATGCGTCCTGTCCACCTCCGCTCGCTCCTTGAAAAGCGCTCACGACTGGAAAATCCGCCGACGTTGTTCCTCCTGAGATATAGATTGCATTCGCCGAATCAACGGCGACCCCGAGCCCCCGGTCGTCTCCTGCTCCGCCTAGGTAGGTCGCAAATTGCACCACCCCGGCGCTATTGATCTTCGCCACGAACGCGTCCTGGCGGCCCTTATTCGTAGCTTGGAACGCGCTCTGCACCGGAAAATTCACCGATGTGGTGTCGCCGGTGATATACGCGTTTCCACTGCTATCCGTGGCGATTGCGTTTCCGCTATCAGCGCCGCTGCCGCCAAAAAATGTACTGTAAACCAGCGCGCTTCCAGCTGGATTAAGCTTCAGCACAAATGCATCGCGCCCGCCGCCATTCGTGGCCTGGGAGGCATTTACTTTCGGGAAGTTAGCCGAGCTGGTCCATCCCGTCACCACGGCGCTGCCTGTTGAATCAACAGCGATTCCGAAGGCGCGGTCGTCGCTTGAGCCACCGATGAACGTCGCATAAACCAACGACTTGCCGTCGGTGCTGAACTTCGCGACGAAAGCATCCACCGAGCCCGCATTTACCCCCTGGAGCGCGCCTGCGATTGGAAAATCGGTCGACTCCGTGTAACCAGCTACATAGGCGCTGCCCGATCCGTCAATCGCAACCGAGGTTGCGCCGTCGATTCCGCTTCCACCGAGGTACGTGCTGTAGGAAATGGCCGGATCGATTACGAGCGGCCAATCCGGATCATATTCCTGGATCTCGAAACCTACAACGCCCTTGCCCGACAGCCTATATGACGCCGCGACCGGTACACGATGTCCCCGGATGTCCTGGTAAACAACCGGCGCCGCTTCCCGCGCCTCACCGCTCTCCAATTCGAAGACCAACGATCCATCCGGATCGAGCGACACCGATTTTGCGCCACCGTACTTCAGGCGAATCAATCCGGCATCGGCGCCCGGTTCCACCAAGAACTCCGATTTCAGAAGACTTCCGGTACCGCCAAAGGACATGTCGATGCCGCGGTACAACCCGCGATAGATCACGTGCTCGACGAGCGCTACATTCTGCCGCCACAGCGCAGGAGAGTCTCCCACCAGGAAGTTTGCCCGCGCTATGAGCGGGCCATCGCTTTCCACGCGTACGCCTGGGCGTGCGCCCTGGAACTCCAGCGAGATGACGTCCCGGCCAACTATAAATTCGGCCTTCTGATCGAAGAATCGGGCGTTCATCTTCGGAGTTTTTGCCAGATACTTCACCCCGTCCGCCGCCTCACTGTGATCCGCGAAAAACAGTACAGGAATCGAACCGTGCCCATCGGCCGTCAGCAAACCACCGCCAAACAGCAAGCACACCACGATTGCCACCAAAGATCGCATCAATTCCCCTACAAATCCTTTCGGGGGAGAACGACCTACTCAATATCAGATAGTGGATTAAGATTATTCCTGGTCAGAGTTCCCGGCCAAGCAGACGGCAGTCCTGTTCGATCATCTCTCGCACAAGCCCCGCGAACTCGATCCCAGGCCGCCATCCGAGCTTTTGCTGCGCCTTGGACGCGTCCCCAACAAGCAGCCTCATTTCAGCCGGCCGGAACAGATTCTCGTCAGTCACTACGAACTGTTTGTAATCCAACTGAACAGATTCAAAGGCCAGTTGTGCGAAATCGCGAACGGAATGAGTCTTACCGGTCGCAATCACATAATCGTCCGGCGTGGTCTGTTGTAGCATCAGCCACATGGCTTCGACGTACTCGCGCGCGTGACCCCAGTCGCGCCAGGCATCCAGATTTCCGAGCCGCAATATCTTCGCCTTCCCGGTCAATATCCGAGCTACGCCCGACGTAATCTTCCGGGTGACAAATTCATATCCGCGGCGGGGCGACTCGTGATTGAACAAAATCCCGCTGCTGGCGTGCACGCCATAGCCGTTTCGGTAGTTGCGCGTCAGTTCGAAGCCCGCCACCTTGCTGATTCCATAGATCGATCGGGGATGGAAGCGGGTGTTCTCATTTTGCGGCGCCTCGTCCGCATTGCCGAACATTTCGCTCGATCCTGCGAAGTAGAAACGGCACTCCGGCACAATCGCCTTAATCGCCGCCAATAGATAGTGCGTGCTATTAATATTGAAATTCAAAGTGGAAAACTCATCGTCGAAAGAGTAGCTGACGAAGCTTTGCGCAGCCAGGTGATAGCACTCGTCTGGCCGGACAGTGGTCATTACGTGGTGAATTCCCGCGTAGCCTTCCAACGATCCCGTGTGCAGTTTAAGCTGGTCGAGAAACGGCAGAAGCCGGGAGAGCCGTTGTTCCGGCGCTTCCAGCACCACCCGCCGCACAAAACCATGGACTTCATACCCTTTTGAAAGCAGAAGCTCAGCCAGATACGATCCATCCTGGCCGGTGATGCCGGTGATCAGAGCGCGCTTAGAGGTCAAGGCTTCATTCTAACCGCCGACATACTTTGAATAGAGACCACGAGCCACCCCGACGTCGGTCGTTCCCTTGATAATCGCCCGGCCATCCGGGAAAATCGTCATTTCATAAGGCGCGACAAAGAATCGCAGCGCGAAATCATTCGCACGAACCTCGCCCAATCCGGACAATTCGAATTTCAATTTAGCCAGATTCAACGGGCGGGCGCGCTCGTGGATCTGAACGGCATTCCGGCCACAAAGGCTGATGGGCGCCCGGCTGCTGCCCGTAAGGTGCGGAAACTCGCGGGTACCGCAAGCAGGACAAACCGGATCGCGCGCGGGCTGCCTCACCTGCCGAACCACGCCATCCCACACATCGACGGTCGTGATGCGCGCCTTCAACTCGCCGGCGTGCCCGCTAAGAATCTTCAGGGCATCGGCAACTTGCAGCGCCGCGATCACCGCCGTCACCGGTCCCAACACCCCGGCCGTCTCACAAGTAGGCTGCGCACCCGCCGGAGACTTGGGATAAACACAGCTAAGACACGAAGTTTTCCCCGGCACCACAGGCATCGTCAAGCCATAGCTGCCCACCGCAGCGCCGTAGATCCACGGAATACCTTTACTCACCGCGAAATCATTCAGCAGATAGCGCGTCTCAAAATTGTCCGTGCCATCCAGAATCAGTTGCGCCCCGCCAAGCAAATCCTCTGCATTCCCAGGCGTCAGGTCCGCCACCACGGGATGAACCCTGCACCCGCTGTTTATCGCCGCAAGCCGGTTCCCCGCCGCAATCGCTTTGGGCAACGCCTGCTCGACATCCGATTCTTCAAACAGCCACTGCCGCTGCAGATTGCTCAGCTCCACATAGTCCCGATCGATCAGCGTCAGTTCGCTGACGCCCGCCCGAGCCAGCGCCCCCGCCTGGAAAGTTCCCAGCGCTCCGCATCCGGCAATGACCACATGCGAGCGAAAAAGTCGCTCCTGGCCGGTTTCGCCCAGCGGCTGATAGCGGATTTGACGTGAGAACCTTTCGCGTTCGCCCGGCGTCATACAATCGTCTTCTTCCACCCCGATGGTAACAGCGGCTGAGTTAAAATGGTTTCCGGTGCGCGTCCCATGCGGTTTGCGATACCTGCCGATTTTCGCATTGGTGACCTGCCACTATGCCGCGCCGCTCATAGCCGGGCCGCAGGATTATGAGGGCAAGCGCCTAGCGCACGTCAACTTCGATCCCCCGGAGCAACCTCTCTATCCCGTGGACTTGCAGCGGAAGATTGCCTTGCTGAAGATCGGGCAACCTCTTCGCCAGGCCGATATTCAAGCAACGATCGAGAAGCTGTTTGCCAGTGGACGCTACGAGGATATCGCCATTGACGCTAAGCTGGAAGGCAGCGATGTAACCGTAACTTTCATCACCAAAAACGTGCTCTTCGTGCGGGACGTACGCGTTACCGGCGTACCCGATCCTCCAAATCAAGGCCAACTCGTCACGGCAACAAAACTCCAGCTTGGATATCCGTACGCCAGGAACCAGTTGCGCCAATCGATAGAGAACCTGAAGGAGGCGCTGCGGTCGAACGGTTTTTATTTGGCGAAGATCGAATCCCAGGAATCGCCGCCGCTTTCCGCGGAGCAAATCGACGTCAGCTTCAGTATTGAACCAGGCGCGCGAGCTCGCTTCGACACTCCCATTATCAAAGGCGATCCGGGACGGCCCATTGACCGTATCGTGCGAGCTTCCCGATGGAAACGGTTCTTCGGCCTTGGATGGTCGCCGGTTACAGAAAGCCGTGTCCAGAGCGGTCTCGATCGCATTCGCCGCCTCTATCAGAAGGAAGGATTACTGATGGCCAAGGTGAACCTCGAGGAGATGGAATATCACGAGGACACCAATCGGCTGGTGCCCGTACTCAGTGTGACACCGGGTTCAAAAGTTCTGGTGCAAACGGACGGCGCCAAGGTATCCAAGGGCAAACTTCGTCAACTGATCCCGATCTATCAGGAGCAATCGGTCGACAAAGATCTGCTCGTCGAAGGTCAGAAAAACCTCACTGAATATTTTCAAACGCAAGGCTATTTCGAGACCTCGGTGGCGTTCGAAATTGAAAAAGGCAGTCAGAATCAGCAGGTCGTCGACTACACAGTCGACCGCGGATCGATTCATCGCCTGGTAAAGATCTTCATCACCGGGAATAAGTATTTCATCACGCAGACTATCCGCGAGCGCATGTATATTACCCCGGCGACTTTAATCCGGTTCCGCCACGGGCGCTTTAGCGAGGACTATCTCAAGCGCGATATACAGGCAATTACAGACCTGTACAAGGCGAACGGTTTTCAGGATGTTCAGGTCGCCGCTCAAACGATTGACGACTTTGGTGGAGTCCCCAGGGACCTCGCCGTCAACGTCACCATTAAAGAGGGGCCGCAATGGTTCACGGACAAGCTGGAGGTGGCCGGGATCAGCGACGAATACCGGGACATCGTCGTGGGAGGCCTTCGCACCATTGAGGGCCAGCCTTATAGCGAGGTG